>OBJS01000012.1_pt1 | contig 131756 bp, 116 predicted proteins | sample 1519851 | NCBI WGS metagenome assembly OBJS01 (sample SAMN03019806, study PRJEB22545) | beach sand metagenome | biome: beach; feature: sea beach; material: beach sand | place: USA: Municipal Pensacola Beach, FL | collected 2010-10-20 | depth 25-47 cm m
GCCCGTCATAAAGGACCAGCGCGCTTTCGGCTCGCCATGCTTCGCATGGAGCGGGACTGGTACTCGGTTGCCGAAAATCTGATGGCGCTCAGCGGATCTGCCGAACGCACCGCCTTGATCCAGAAGCTTCAGGACTCACTGAAAGAAACCCAACGTCTGTTCGCATCGCCGCCTTATTTTCTGGGTCATGATTTCTCCCTCGTGGACATCACGATGGCCCCGCTGCTGTGGCGGCTGGAACAGTTCGGTATCGATTGGACGCCCGAAACGAAAATCCTGCGGGAGTATGCGGAGCGCATTTTTCAGCGTCCCGCGTTCGGTCGCAGTCTGTCCGGACAGGAAGGCACCATGCGTGCCTTGTCTTTTTAGATCGGGTTTCCGGCGCATGCTTTCCCGAAAGCCTTATCTGCTGCGGGCCATCCATGAATGGATTTGCGACAACGGCATGACGCCGCATGTGCTGGTCGACTGCGAGCAGCCGGGTGTCGAGGTTCCTGCAGAAGTGATCCGCGATGGACGTGTCGTCCTGAATATCTCGCCCATGGCGGCCCACCGGTTGAGCATGACCAACCAAGGGATCGACTTCTCCGCGCGCTTCAATGGCCATGAGCGTCACATCCGATTTCCACCGCGTGCCGTATTGGCGATTTATGCGCGCGAGAACGGTCAGGGTCTGATGTTCAGTGAGGCGGATGACGGTGACGAGCCCCCGCCGGACAATCCGCCCGTCGACCCATCTTCCGGATCCGGCGGGCGCCCCAAGCTCAGTGTCGTCAAGTGATCACGGTACGGTGCATGCTCGCGCCCTTATTCATCGCTGGCAAACGCATTTTGTACCCAACGGATCCGACGTTCGAGCAGAGGGCCCTGAATGGCCAGCACATCGAAGCGCATCGGCCGCGCGGCGTACATCAGGTGGGTATATAGGTAGGTGCGTGCTGCCAGAACCAGACGGCGGCGCTTGGAATGGCTGACAGTGGCTTCTGGAGTTCCAAAATCGGTACGTGTTCGATGGCGCACCTCGATAAAGACCAGAATCTGCTTATCGCTCATGATCAGGTCAATTTCTCCGCCTCTGCACCGGTAGTTGCGCGTGATGAGCTGCAGTCCCCGTCCAAGCAGGTGCTCCAAGGCGATATCTTCGGCTTGGGCGCCTGATCCGCTCACGGCACGGTGACCGGGGCGTCTTCGACAGGCAAACCCGGCTGCACCGTTCCGTCGCTGAAGTGCGCCCAGGGTAAATCGCGGCGGATGATTCGGCCATCTGAATCCAAGGCCAGTGTGCCGGTTGCGCCGACCATACTGACCGCGTCGGGCTGAGGAACGCTTGCCAGCTGATGCCATACACGATAGGCATCGATGCCCAACGCCTGCAGGCGGGCAACTGCTGGCGCTACGGCCGGATCGGCGCTGAGCAGCCATGGCATGTCAGGGAAGCGCACACCGTTGAGATCGGTGCTGCCATCTCGCTTGGCTGGTTGGCCGTAGACTGCCGAGGTGGCGTAGATCGGTAGGTTTCCCCCGCCCACGAAACGGATCTGAGGTTGAAGGAGTTGCGCCTGAAACATGAAGGCCGCCAGAAAGATCATGTCGGCATCCGAAGCCTGTGCGAGGCCCTCGCGCAATGCGGCTTGGAAATCGGATTGTGCCGCGTCGTAGCGGGTGATGTGGAGAACTTCCCCGCCCTGCGCGGCGAAGGTGTCCCCAAAGGCCGAATGCAAACGGGTTCCCCATTCGCTGGCCGGAGCGATCACCCATGCCCGACGATGGCCGAGGGTCATTGCCTGCTGCGCGACGATTCGAGCCTCATCCTCCGGCGGGAGACCGAACTGGAACAAACCGGGTCGGGCTTGGTCGATTCGGTTCAATGCGATCATTGGCACGGAAGGGGGTATGACGGCCGCGGCCTTTTCAACCATGGCCTTGTCGAGTGGTCCAATCACACTGCGTGCACCCAGCGCAAGCGCGTCGCGGGCGGCCGCTTCGACGCTGACGGATTGTTCGGTGACCGGAAAAAAACGCAGGGTGGGACGTCGCGACGGGGATTCCTCGAGATAGGCCCGCAGGATCCCATCCTGAATGGCTTGGCCGGCGGCGCTCCAGCGCCCGGACACTGGTAGCAATGTGGCGACGAGATGGGTATTCGGATCGGGGAGGGCCACCGACTCGGCGGATGGAGCGGGGGTGTTCGCTTCGGCCATGCGATCCAGCGCACGCAAACGTCGCGCCTGCCAGGATGCAGGGAGACCTTCGGCGCCACGCTCAAGCCATCGGCGCGCGTCCAGAGGGCGATTCTGCGCCAAGCGGGTTTCGGCCATCAGGACGGCGTAGCGAGCTTGCTGGTCGATTGTTCCCGGAATATCCGCCAATTTTTCGAGCACATTCCCAGCACGTTGCACTTCACCTGCATCCAGCCAGGCCTGCGCCGCAGCCAGTCCCGGTTCAATGCGCTCGATGCCTTCTGCGGTATCGAAGGTCGCCTGAAGCGCGCTCGGTGTGGCTTTTGCCTCGGTTGCAGCAGAATGACCCGAAGAAGGGGGGAGCGCCGGGGTGCAGGCGGAGAGCGCCAGGATGAGCGCGACGGTGGGGGCGCACGCATACCGCGAGCCCTTGCGGCGGGGCAGGATGAAGGAACGATCGAAATGGTGCATGCCGGCAGGAGTATTTGGTGAAAGAGGATGACATGGTAACGCAGAACGCGGGGGTGACGCCGGGCACGCTGTATGTCGTGGCGACACCGATTGGACATCTGGGTGATCTCTCTTCCCGTGCCTTGGAAGTTCTCGGCGCGGTCGATCTCATCGCGGCGGAGGACACGCGCCACACCCGGGGGCTCTTGACCCATTTCGGGATACAGAAGCCGTTGATCCCCCTGCATGAGCACAACGAGGCGCGACAGATGCAGATGCTGATAGCGCGCTTGCAGGCCGGCGCGGCGATCGCGCTGGTGAGCGATGCGGGTACGCCGTTGATCAGCGACCCCGGCTACGGCTTGGTTGCGGCGGCAGCGGCAGCCGGCGTTGTAATCAGTCCAATTCCGGGGCCCTGTGCCGCTATTGCCGCCCTGTCGGTGAGTGGATTGCCGACCGATCGCTTTGTCTTCGAAGGGTTTTTGCCACCGCGCCGGCCGGCGCGGCGCACCCGCTTGCAACAACTGGCGCGCGAGCGCCGCACATTGATTTTCTATGAGTCTCCGCGTCGCCTGGTCGAGGTTCTCGCTGACTGTGTCGAGGTGCTGGGCGGGGAGCGGAAAGCGTGTCTGGGGCGCGAACTGACCAAACGGTTCGAGACGGTCTATCGCGGCACGCTTGCTGACGTTCAGTCGGTCCTGACGACCCATTCCGATGCCTTGCGCGGAGAATGTGTGCTCCTGGTGGCGGGGGCAGTGGCATCCGCGACCGAAGACGCCGCTGGGAATGCGGACGCGGAGCGCATCCTGGCTGATCTGGTGGCGCAGTTGCCTGCCTCGCAGGTGGCCCGGCTGATGGACCGCTGGTTTGGTGGTGGACGCGCGCACTGGTATCAGCGTGCCATCGCCCTGCGGGCCGCGGTTGATCTATAATATCGGATGGAGTCGGCCAGGCAGTCGCTCCTTGGGCTTTGTGCCGAAGGGGAGGAAAGTCCGGGCTCCGCAGGGCGGGATGCCAGGTAATGCCTGGGCGGCGAGAGCCGACGGAAAGTGCCACAGAAAATATACCGCCGACGGCCTTCGGGTCGGGTAAGGGTGAAAAGGTGCGGTAAGAGCGCACCGCGCCGGTGGTAACACGCGGCGGCAGGGTAAACCCCATCCGGAGCAAGATCGAATAGGGGAACATGGGGCTTCGTCTCCCGGCGCGCGGCCCGTGCGCAGTTCCCGGGTGGATCGCTTGAGGTGCGCGGTGACGCGCATCCCAGATGAATGGCTGCCCATGACAGAACCCGGCTTATCGGCCGGCTCCATCTCCCCCCGTGCAGGGCATGCGCGGGGCGCTGCGTAAGATTTTTCTTTATCTATCCGCGCTAATGACTTGATTCTCAAAGCCCTCGGCGTTGTTCACGCCCGGGGGTTTTCTGCTTGCCTAAGCGTCTGTAATAAAAGACAAAAGTCTTTTGTTCAAGCCCCCTCGCTTCTGCTTGACAGGGTGGGTCAAGGCTTCCATAGTGTGTCTTGAGTGGCGAATTATGGTGGGAAGTGGCGTATTGGGGGGTTTTGAGGACAGATGTTTCGGGGTGCCAGCCAGGTAGCGATCGACGGGAAGGGCCGAGTGGCCATTCCGACGCGTTATCGCGACCATCTGACCACGCTTTGTGCGGGCCAGATGATCGTGACCGTGGATCGCGACCAGTGTTTGCTGGTGTATCCACTTCCGGCCTGGGAGGCGGTCGAGGTCGAGCTGATGCAGCTGGCCAATCTGGATCGACACGCGCGCCAGTTGCAGCGGCTCTTGATGGGCTACGCCACGGAGGTGTCCATGGATGGTCAGGGACGTTTGCAGCTCACGCCCCCGCTTCGGAAATTCGCGTATTTGGAAAGCCGCGGCATGCTCATCGGTCAAGGCAACAAATTCGAGCTGTGGTCCGAGGAGCGCTGGGAGAAGAATCAGGCCGAATGGCTGGCTGACCTGGGCATGGAGGACGGTGAAATGTCTACCGCGCTGCAGAAGCTGTCGATCTGAAGCGATTGAGGGCTGAGGTCATGGATGCGCTGCATCAGCCGGTTTTGCTGGCGGAGACTTTAGAGGCATTGGCACCTCGTGCCGGCGATCGCTACATCGACGGCACCTATGGGCGAGGAGGACATGCCGAATGCATTTTGTCGGCATTGGGGCCAGACGGACGACTCATGGTCGTGGATCAGGATCCTGAGGCGATTGCCCATGCCCGCTCGCGCTGGGCCGAGGATGCGCGCGTCACCATCGTGCATGCCAATATCGCCGATCTCGCTCAGTGCGCGCAAGTGGTCCGCTGGCGCGAGGGCGTGCAAGGCATTCTGTTCGATCTGGGGGTGTCGTCGCCCCAGCTGGATGATCCCGCGCGGGGATTCAGCTTCATGAATGACGGACCGCTGGACATGCGGATGGACGTTTCAAAAGGCCAGAGTGCGGCGCAGTGGCTGGGCAGCGTCGATGAAAGCGAACTGGCCGAGGTGTTATGGCGGTATGGAGAGGAGCGTCAATCGCGGCGTATCGCGCGCCGAATTGTCGCGGCAAGGGCGAACAAGCCCCTGACGCGAACCCGCGAACTGGCCGAGATCGTGGGGCAAACCTTGCCGCCTGGGGGGCGCCATAAGCACCCGGCGACGCGGACATTTCAGGCCATTCGGATTTACATCAATCGTGAACTGGAGTCACTGGAGCAAGCGTTGACGGCTGCGGTGCAGTTGCTGGCCCCGGGCGGACGGCTCGCGGTCATCAGTTTTCATTCGTTGGAAGATCGCGTGGTCAAACGATTCATGCGTCAGGGTGTGCAGCCGCCATCGGATCCCCTGGGATTCAACCGACCTGAACCGACGTTGAGGTGGGTGGCCAAGCAGGTCCGTGCGGGTGTTGTCGAATGTGCGGCCAATCCGCGTGCGCGCAGCGCCACGCTGCGGGTGGTGGAGAAATTGGGTTGAACAGGATCGGCACGCTATTCAACCTGCTGATGGCGCTGGCGGTGTTCGTCAGCAGCTTGGCCCTCGTGTACGTGAAGTTCAAGAATCGGGAGCAGTGGTCGGAGTTGCAACAGTTGCAGGAGGCGCGCGACGAACTGGAAGGTGAATGGAGCCGTTTGCAGCTCGAGCTCGGCGCTTGGGCGACGGCGCCGCGCATCGAGCGACTGGCCCGTGACCGGCTTGGCATGAGCACACCGGTCGCCAAAGACATCCGGTTGGTGCCCCATGAATAAGCGTCTCGGCAATCCGGTCTGGTCATGGCGCACCCGCATGATGGCGTTGCTCCTGGCACTGCTTGGAGTTGTGCTTGTTGGGCGCGCCGTGCAGCTGCATGTGTTCGACAAAGGTTTTCTTCACGGGCAGGCGCGCGAGCGTCACATGCGCGTTCTCGAGATCTCCGCGCATCGGGGCATGATCGTGGATCGGCATGGCGAGCCTTTGGCGGCGAGCACTCCGGTGGATTCAATCTGGGTCAATCCCCGACCCTTTCTGGACGACGAAGGTGCTGTAGAGAAGCTGGCCTCCGCGCTGGATATTCCCGCCGGCTCGTTGCGCAAGAAACTTGAGGATCGTCAAGAGCGGGAATTCGTCTATGTGAAGCGGCAACTTCCCCCCTATCAGTCCAAGCGAATATTGGCGATGAAACTCGATGGTCTGTACGCGCAGCGGGAATATCGCCGCTACTATCCCACCGGCGAGATCACCGGGCAGCTGCTGGGCTTCACCAATATCGACGATCGCGGGCTCGAAGGGCTGGAATTGTCATTCGATAGCTGGCTGGCGGGCCAGCCTGGAAAACGCCGCGTATTGATCGACGCCGGCAAGAAAGTGATTGATGATCTGGGCGAGATTCGTGAGGCCCGCCCCGGCCGCGATCTACAGCTCAGCCTGGATCGGCGGATTCAGTACCTGGCTTACCGGGAACTCAAGGCGGCAATGGTCGCCCATCGTGCCAAGGTCGGCTCTGTGGTGGTCTTGGATCCCCGCAATGGTGAAATCCTGGCCATGGTGAGCCAGCCCTCGTTCAATCCCAACAACCGTGAGGCGATTGTGCCGCGGCTCGCACGCAATCGGGCTGTCGTCGATCTGTTCGAGCCCGGTTCCACGCTCAAGCCGTTCATCGTGGCCACAGCCTTGGATCAGGGGCTGTTTCAGCCCGCCAGCGTGATTGATACGCGACCCGGTTGGTTTACCGTTCAGGGCAATACCATCCGGGACATCCACAACTACGGTGTTCTGGACTTGGGCGGTATCCTGGCCAAGTCCAGCAATGTGGGTGCGAGCCGTATCGCCCTGGCGATGTCTTCCGATCGCATCTGGGAGGCGTTGCGTGGCTTCGGATTCGGTGAGATGACCGCCAGCGGCTTTCCGGGCGAGCGTGGCGGCACCCTCCGCCATTTCCAGGATTGGCGTCCGATCGACCATGCGACCGTGGCCTACGGATACGGCTTGTCGACCACAACTCTGCAGTTGGCCAGTGCCTATGCGGTATTGGCTAATGGCGGTGAGCGGCGTCCGGTCAGTTTCTTCACGACCAAGCAGCTTCCCCCGGCCCATCGCGTCATCAGCGCCGGCAGTGCAGCGCAGGTCAGCCAGATGCTGGAACGGGTCGTGCGGGAAGGCACGGCGACTGCCGCCGCAATCCCCGGTTACCGAGTGGCTGGCAAGACCGGCACTGCTCGAAAGGCTGGGGTCGGCGGATATTCCGAACGTCGGTATCAGGCCGTCTTCGCGGGGTATGTCCCGGCCAGCCGCCCGCGACTCGTCGCCGTGGTGGTGATCGACGAACCCAGTGCCGGCGCCTACTACGGAGGTGCCGTGGCCGCTCCGGTATTCGCACGCATCATGGCCGGCGCCCTGCGGCTGATGGAGATTCCGCCCGATGACCTCCCCGATGGCACCGGCCTGGTGCATTCGGCGGCGAGCCCGGAGGAGCTGGGGTGAGCGCGCGGACGGTGAACTGGACGCTGAATCGCTTGTTGACACCATGGGGTGTGTCGACGGCAACGGTAGGGGATGATATCCGCATCGGTGGTTTGACGCTCGATTCGCGCGCCGTCAAGCCGAACGACCTGTTCCTCGCCTGCGCCGGACTGTCCCGACACGGCCTCGACTACGCTGAGGAGGCCGTCCGGCGAGGCGCTGCTGCCGTGGCCTTCGATCCCGCACAGGGGCGATCGCAATTGCCGGATCTGTCCGTTCCATTGGTCCCGATTCCGGATCTGGCCGGGCAGGCCAGCGCCTTGGCGGACCAATTTTATGGTACCCCCTCGACGTCGATGCGGGTCATCGGCATCACCGGCACCAACGGCAAGACCAGTTGCGCGCACCTACTGGCGCAGACACTGGACGATCCCCCGGGTGCGGCCGCGATCCTTGGGACGCTGGGCAATGGCCGGCCCGGCCATCTGGTTCCCTCGAGCCACACCACGCTCGATGCCGTGAGCGTGCAGGCCTGGCTGGCCCGGTTTCGGGAGGAAGCCGTGCGAGCGGTGGCCATGGAGGTTTCCTCTCATGCCCTCGATCAGGCGCGCGTGGCTGCGGTGCATTTCGATACCGCTATCTTCACCAATCTCACCCGCGATCATCTGGATTATCACGGAACCGAGGCGGCCTATGCGGCTGCCAAGCGGCGCCTATTCGAAATGCCGGAGCTGCGTATGGCAGTGATGTGGGCCGAGGATCCGGCGGCTTACACCATGGCTTCAGCGCTATCGGCCGACTGCCGGCAAGTCTGGGCCGGCTTGACGCCTCGAGCACGCGCCACGTTACCTGCCGGCGCTGCCCGGCTATGGGTCCGCGCCACGAAGCCCCGGGCGAACGGCGTCGATTTGGTTCTGGACGGAGATTGGGGCGAGGGCGCCGTGCATCTTCCGCTGCTGGGGCGGTTCAACGTGGCCAACGCCTTGCTCGTCCTGGCTGCGCTGGTGGGTGGCGGCCTGCCGTGGTCGGCGGCATTGGCGCGTCTGGCCGCAGTGCAACCGGTTCCCGGGCGCATGCAGCGGGTGGGCGGCGGGCGCCTGCCCCAGGCCATCATCGACTATGCCCATACCCCCGATGCCTTGGCTCAGGCGATCGCGGCGTGTCGCGAGCACGGCGCGCGGTATGTGGTCTGCGTGTTCGGGTGTGGCGGCGATCGTGATCGTGGCAAGCGTCCGCTCATGGGCGAGGTGGCCGGTCGTCTGGCCGATTCGGTGGTGCTGACTGACGACAATCCACGGAGCGAACCACCGGATGCCATCATCGCCGCCATTCGCGCAGGAATACCCGCAGGCGTGCCGGTTCGCATCGAGCGCGATCGGCGCGCCGCCATCGTGGGTGCTCTGCAGGCCGCCAGCGCCGGAGACTGGGTTCTGGTGGCCGGGAAAGGACATGAAACGGGTCAGATCTTTGCGGATCGCGAGGAACCCTTCTCGGATCTGGCCGTGATCGAAGACTGGTTCCGGGAGGCGGCGTGATTCGGGGTGAACTGGGTGCAATTGCCGAGCGCTTGGGTGCAGAACAGCACGGCACCGGCGGATCGTTCGCTGGTGTGGCCATCGATACGCGCCGCCTCGTGCCGGGCGCCCTGTTCGTGGCATTGCCCGGCAGCCGAGTCGATGGCCATGCCTTTCTGGCCGACGCCCGCGCGGCTGGTGCGGCCGGCGCGGTGGTGATGCGTCTGGATCCTACGGTCGATTTGCCGCAGTTGGTGGTGCCTGACGGTCACTCAGCGTTGGTGACGCTGGCCCTTGACTGGCGCGCCGCATTCAAGGGGCCGGTGGTGGCGCTGACGGGTAGCAATGGCAAAACCACCGTGAAGGAAATGGTCGCCAGCATTCTCGGCGTCCAAGGCGAGGTTTGGGCCACCCCGGGGAACTACAACAACGCATTGGGTGTGCCCTTGAGTCTGCTGGGCTTGGATCCGCAGCGGCATGTCGCGGCGGTGTTCGAGCTCGGCGCCAATCATGCGGGCGAAATCGCCCAGTTGACCGAATGGGTCCGCCCCGATGTCGGGCTCATCACGCAGGCCGGGCGGGCGCACCTGGAAGGCTTTGGTTCATTGGAGGGTGTTGCCCGTGCCAAGGGTGAACTGATTGCGGGGCTGTCCGCGCAGGGCGTTGCGGTGATCAACGGCGATGACCGTTTTGCAGCGTATTGGGCCGGGCTGGCTAAGGGCCGCGTGGTGTACTTCGGTCTCGCGCCCGAGGCTGCGGTGCGAACCGATCCCGCAGCATGTCGGGTGGTCATCGATGCGGCCGGTCTGTCGCAGGCGTTCACGCTCGTAACCCCCACGGGCGAGGCGCCGGTGCGCCTGGGTTTTCCGGGGCGGCACAACGTGCGCAATGCTTTGGCTGCGGCAGCCGTGGGGGAAGCGCTGGGATTGCCCATCGAGACTATCGCAACCGGCCTGAGGGCGGCGCGTCCGGCCCCCGGTCGGCTGAACTGGCTCATCGGTTCGGACGGTGTTCGGGTAATTGACGATACCTATAACGCCAATCCCACCTCGATGGCCGCAGCGATCGATGTATTGGCTGAAATGACTGGTGAACGCTGGCTCGTGATGGGCGATATGGGAGAACTCGGTGCCGAGGCGGCCGCCCTGCATGGCGAGATGGGTGCCCGTGCTCGCGCGCAGGGGATTGACCGGCTCTATGCCTTGGGATCGCTCAGCGCCGCGGCCGTCGATGCGTTTGGGGGCGGGGGTCGGCATTTTGCCGACCAAGACGAGCTGATCGCATGTCTTTCCCAGGAACTGAAGCGTTCCGCCGCAACGCTGACGCTGCTTGTCAAAGGATCGCGCTACATGGCCATGGAACGGGTGGTTGCCGCCCTGAGACAGGAAGACTGACGTGTTGTACTGGCTGACTCAGCAACTGGTGGCCTATCACAGCGGCTTTCATGCCTTCAGCTACATTACGCTGCGCGCCATCATGGGCATGCTAACCGCGCTGGGGCTGGGGTTGTTGCTCGGGCCCGTGCTCATTGCGCATCTGGCACAGCGGCAGCTCGGCCAACAGATTCGCAGTGATGGACCCCAGTCGCACCTGTCCAAAGCCGGCACGCCGACCATGGGCGGGGCACTGATCTTGCTGAGCATCGCATCGAGCACCCTGCTGTGGGCCGATCTGGGCAACCGTTACATCTGGATCGCGCTGTTGACCACGCTGCTGTTCGGCATGGTCGGCTGGCTGGATGACTATCTGAAGATCTACCGCCGTTCGAGCAACGGATTGAGCGCGCGGCAGAAGTACCTCGGCCAGTCGCTGATCGGTCTGGGCGCTGCAATGACTCTCTACCTGACGGCCAATGTCCCCGCCGAGACCACGCTGATCGTTCCGTTCTTCAAGGATGTCGCCTGGGCGATGGGCTGGGCATTCGTCCCCTTTGCCTATTTCGTCATCGTCGGTGCCAGCAACGCGGTGAATCTCACCGACGGTCTCGATGGGCTGGCCATCATGCCCACGGTACTGGTCGCCGCGGGACTTGGGGTATTCGCCTATGTTGGCGGCCATGCCCAGTTCGCCAGCTACCTCGGCATCCCGCACGTTCCGGGCGCGGGGGAAATGCTCATCTTCTGCGCGGCCATCGGGGGCGCCGGACTGGCGTTTCTCTGGTTCAACACCTACCCCGCCATGGTGTTCATGGGGGATGTCGGTGCGTTGGCGCTGGGCGCGGCGTTGGGGACTATGGCGGTTGTGGTCCGGCAGGAGATCGTGCTCGGCATCATGGGTGCAGTGTTCGTCGCCGAAACCATCTCGGTGATGTTGCAGGTGGCTTCGTTCAAGCTCACCGGCCGGCGCATTTTCCGCATGGCGCCGATTCACCACCACTTCGAGTTAATGGGCTGGCCGGAACCACGGGTTATCGTCCGCTTCTGGATCATCACCGTGATTCTGGTGCTGATCGGCTTGTCGTCGTTGAAGCTGCGGTGAGGGAGGAGGTATGACTGCTTGCGCTGTCTCCGCTGCTGTTCCCCCCACCGTCGTGGTGGGCCTGGGGGTGACCGGCCTGTCCGTTGCGCGATACCTCAAGCGGCTGGGTCAGCCGTTCCGGGTCGTGGACAGTCGCCCAGCGCCGCCACATCAAGCGGCGTTGCACGAGATCTGTCCAGATGCGCCAGTGCATTTCGGGCCCTTTTCACCGGACGTTTTCGCGGGCGCCCGGCATATCGTGGTGTCGCCGGGGGTGGCGCCACAGGAACCCGCACTGCGCGAGGCGCGGGCCCGCGGCGCCCGGGTGGAAGGCGATATCGCGTTGTTTGCCCGCGCTGCCGGTGCGCCGATCGCCGCCATCACCGGCTCCAACGGCAAGAGCACGGTCACCACGTTGCTCGGGGAAATGGCGCGCTTGGCCGGCTTGCGGGTCGGCGTGGGTGGGAATTTGGGCGAGCCGGCGCTGGATCTGCTCGCCGATGACCGCGATCTGTACGTGCTGGAGCTGTCCAGCTTCCAGCTCGAAACCACCGACGTGCTGAACGCCCGGGTCGCAGCAGTCCTTAACCTTTCGGAAGATCACATCGACCGCCATGGTTCGCTGGCCGGATACGCCGCATGCAAGGCGCGCATTTTCAATGCGGCGCCGGACCGCGAGGTGCCGGTCCGCGTGCTGAACGTCGAGGATCCCGCGGTCGTGGCCATGGCGTCGCCAGGCGTTCCCGTGCGTTGGTTTGGTCTGGCCAGCGAGGAACAAAGCCACTATCGCGTCGTCAGGCACAGTGATCGTCGCTGGCTGGCCGCAGGGGATGACCGGCTGCTGCCGGTATCGGAACTGGCGCTGGTTGGTGAGCACCACCAGGCCAATGCTTTGGCCGCGCTGGCGATGGCCGATGCACTCGCATTGCCGAGAGCGGCCTGTCTGGACGCCTTGCGGCGGTTTCAGGGATTGCCGCATCGCACACAGCTGCTGATGGAAATCGGGGGGGTGCGGTTCATCGATGACTCCAAGGGAACCAACGTGGGCGCGACAGTGGCCGCCCTGCGGGGGGTTCCGGGGCCGCTGGTGCTGATTGCCGGTGGGCAGGGCAAGGGGCAGGATTTCTCCGCGCTGCGGCCGTGGGTGGCAGGCAAGGTGCGCGCGGCCGTTCTGATGGGCGAGGATGCTGACCAGCTGGCATCTGCCCTGGATGGCGCCACGACACTGCTGCGTGCCGGCGATATGGATGAAGCCGTGCGACTGGCGGCAAATCAAGCGCGTCCCGGGGATGCCGTGCTGCTGTCGCCCGCATGCGCCAGCCTCGACATGTTTCGAAACTACCACCACCGGGGCGAGGCCTTCGCCGCGGCTGTCCGGGAGTTGGGCGCATGAGTGCCGTCACCCTGCCTCGCGCCAAGACTCGCCATGATTGGCGGACGCTGGTGGCACGTGTCGACGCACCGCTTGCGCTCGCTGCGATCGGGCTGTTGATGCTGGGGCTGATCATGGTGGCATCGGCTTCCATGCCGCTGGCGGATCATCGCTTCGATGACCCCTTCCGCTTCCTGCGGCGCCAACTGGTCTATGCGGTGTTCGGCGTGGCGATCGCCGCCGCAGCACTGAAGATGCCGTTGGCGAGGCTGCAGCAGCTGGGCTTTACGCTGATGGCGGTCAGCTTTGTGTTGCTGATCGTCGTGCTGATCCCCGGCGTCGGCAAGGTGGTCAATGGCAGCGCCCGCTGGCTGGATCTGTTTGTGATCCGCATTCAGGTCTCCGAGCCGGCGCGTCTGGGCCTGCTGATATTTCTGGCCGGGTTCTTGGTGCGTCGGCAGGTGGAGGTGCGTGACACGTTCTTCGGCGTGGGGAAGGTGATGGCGCTGCTGGCCGCCGCGGGGCTCTTGCTGCTGGCCGAACCGGATCTGGGCGCAGCCGTGGTCCTGGCACTGGCGGTCATGGCCATGCTCTGGGTGGCCGGTGCGCCGATGCTGCCGTTCGTTCTTTTGTTGTTCATGGGCATGGGGTCGTTGTACTTGCTGATAGCCTTGTCGCCCTATCGGCTAGCACGGCTGACCGGCTTCATGGATCCCTGGGCAGATCCTTTCAATACCGGCTTTCAGCTCACGCAGTCATTGATGGCGATCGGATCCGGGCATTGGTTCGGCCTGGGGCTTGGTGGCAGCGTCCAGAAGATGTTCTACCTGCCCGAGGCGCATACCGACTTTCTGTTCGCCATTCTGGCCGAAGAACTGGGACTGGTGGGATCGCTCAGTGTGGTGATGCTCTATGCCCTGGTGTTCTGGCGCAGCCTGCGCATCGCCGATGCGGCGGCTCGGTCCGGTCGCTGGTTCGGTGCCTATCTTGCCGTTGGCTTGAGCGTGTGGCTGACCAGTCAGGCGTTTATCAATATCGGCGTGAACATGGGCTTGCTGCCCACCAAAGGCTTGACGCTGCCGCTCATGAGTTACGGCGGCAGCAGCTTGCTGGTGGTGTGCACGATCATCGGGCTCATCTTGCGGATCGGGATCGAAAATGCCGATCCACCCGTGCAGACCCGGAAGCCGGGGCGAAAATCATGAGCAGCGAAGTCGTCCTCATCATGGCGGGTGGTACGGGGGGGCATGTCTTCCCGGCATTGGCCGTGGCACGTGATCTGCGTCGCGCGGGTATTGCCGTCGCGTGGCTGGGCAGCCACGGCGGCATGGAAGAACGGGTCGTGGCAGCTGATGGCATTCCGTTCCATGGTCTGCATATTCGCGGATTGCGCGGCAAGGGTGCACTGACCTGGTTGCTGATGCCGGTGCGCCTGTTGCTGGCGGTGGCCGAAGCGCTCGGGGTGATGATGCGGCTGCGTCCCCGCGTGGTGCTCGGTATGGGTGGATTCGCCGCCGGTCCCGGTGGTCTCGCGGCATGGCTGCTGCGGCGACCATTGGTGGTCCATGAACAAAACGCCGTGGCAGGATGGACCAATCGGCTGCTGTCGCGGTTTGCGCGACGGACCTTGGCAGCGTATCCCAATGCGTTGCCCGGTGCAGAGTTGGTGGGCAATCCGGTGCGCCCGGCCATCGCGGCGCTACCGACGCCCGAGGTCCGTTTTGCCGGTCGCGAAGGCGCGATGCGGGTCTTGGTGCTGGGTGGGAGTCAGGGCGCCCGCGCGCTGAATCAACGGGTTCCCGAGGCGCTTGCACAAGTGTCCCGGAAAATCCCCGTCCAGGTGATTCACCAGACCGGCAACCGGGATGAGGCGTCCACGCGCGAGACCTATGCGCGTCTGGGTGTACCGGCGGACGTTCACGCCTTCATCGACGACATGGCAGCGAGCTATGCCTGGGCCGATCTGCTGGTCTGCCGCGCGGGGGCGTTGACACTGGCGGAAGTGGCCGCCGCCGGAGTGGGTTCCATCCTCGTGCCCTATCCCCACGCCGTGGACGATCACCAGACCCGCAATGCCGAATACCTGGTCAGCGCTGGCGCCGCCGTCCTGCAGCCCCAGGACACGCTGACCGACACGACGCTTGCCGAAACACTGGGCGCCCTTCTGGCCGACCGGCAGCGCCTGGGCGAGATGGCCGTGCGGGCGCGTGAGCTGGCCCGCGGGGATGCAACCGCCACGGTGGCGGCCGTGTTGCGCGCCGAAGGGGGCATGGCATGAGCAGCGTATTGCCGGCCGCCTTGTTGCAACAGGCCTGGATGCGGCGGGTACGGCGCATTCACTTCGTGGGCATGGGGGGTGTCGGCATGGCCGGCATCGCGGAAGTGCTGCTGAATTTGGGCTATCAGGTTTCCGGCTCGGATATGCGGGACAGCGCCGCACTTCAGCGCTTGGCGACCTTGGGTGCGGCGGTGACATTGGGACATGGCGCTGATCGAATTGCCGGCGCGGATGTGGTGGTGATTTCGAGCGCGATCGGCACCGAGAACCCCGAGGTTGTTGCGGCCCGGACCCAGGGCATTCCCGTGATCCCGCGCGCGCAGATGCTCGCCGAACTGATGCGCTTTCGCTATGGCATTGCCGTGGCCGGGACACATGGCAAGACCACCACCACCAGCCTGATCGCCAGCGTGTTGGCCGATGGTGGCCTGGATCCCACGTTCGTGATCGGCGGACGGCTGAACCAGGCGGGAACACACGCGCGATTGGGGACGGGGCCTTACCTGGTGGCCGAGGCGGACGAAAGCGACGCATCGTTCATGCATCTGCAGCCCATGATCGCGGTCGTCACCAATATCGATGCCGACCATCTCGATACCTATGGCGGCGATTTTGACCGGTTGCGCCAGACGTTCCTGGAGTTTCTGCACAATCTTCCGTTCTACGGGCTGGCCGTGATTTGCGCGGACGATCCCGTGCTCACCGCAATGCGCACCGATATCGGCCGACCGATTCTGACCTATGGCTTTGCGGAGGATGCCGATGTCCGGGTACGCGTCGCGCATCCGCAAGCCGGCCGCAATCATCTGGAGATTGCTTTTGGCGACGGGACCGAGCATGCCCTGACCCTGAATCTGCCCGGCCGACACAATATCCAGAACGCATTGGCCGCGCTGGCCGTGGGTCACGAACTGGGAGTGGCGCCTGCGGCCATGGCGCAGGCCCTGGAACACTTCCAGGGGATCGGGCGGCGTTTCCAGCGCTATGGGGTGATTGAGAGTCCGGCCGGCTCGATCGATCTGGTCGACGACTACGGGCATCACCCCACCGAGGTCGAGGCGACACTGGCGGCGGCGCGCGAAACCTGGCCACAGCGACGGCTTGTGGTGGCGTTTCAGCCGCATCGCTACAGCCGCACCCGGGATCTATTGGAAGATTTCGCGCGGGTGCTGTCGAAAGCCGATGTATTGCTGCTGACCGACGTCTACGCAGCGGGCGAAGCGCCCATTGCCCAGGCCGACGGACGCACCCTGGCACGGGCCACCCGGGCGCACGGTCGACTGGAGCCGGTGTTCGTGCCGACGGTCGAGGCCCTGCCCGAGGCATTGGAAGGCCTGCTGCAGCCCGGAGATGTGGTGCTGACTCTGGGCGCTGGCGACATCGGTGCGTTGCCGGGCAGGCTGTGCCGCCGCTGGGAGGGTCGATCATGAACGCACAGCGCGACACGGTGCGCGGGCGCCTGCGTCACAACGAGCCCATGATGGCCCACACCAGTTGGCGCGTGGGGGGGCGGGCAGCGCTGTTCTTCGAGCCGGCCGACGTCGCAGATCTGGCCGATTTCCTGAGTGCTTTGCCGGCGCAAACGCCGTTGTTCTGGCTTGGTCTGGGCAGCAATGTGCTGGTGCGCGACGGCGGCATCGACGGGGTGGTGATTGCAACCCATCCCGGATTGGGCGGATTGCACCGATCGGGGCCTGGCCGGGTGCAGGCACAGGCGGGTGTTCCCTGCGCCAAGCTGGCGCGTCTTTGTGAGCGCGAGCGGCTCGCCGACGGGGCATTCTTTGCCGGCATTCCCGGGACGCTGGGAGGTGCGCTGGCGATGAATGCCGGCGCTTTCGGGGGAGAGACTTGGACGCAGGTGAGCCGGGTCGAGACGATCGACCGCCAGGGTGAGCGGCGCTGGCGCCCCGCCAGTGAATTCCAGGCCGGGTATCGCCATGTGGTCATGCCGGCCGCTGAGGAATGGTTCATCACCGGCGAGTGGGCGTTCGACCCCGCAGTGGGGCCGAACGGGCATACGCATATCCGTGAACTGCTCGCGCGTCGTGCGGCTACCCAGCCGCTGGGGCTCCCGAGCTGTGGTTCGGTATTCCGCAATCCGCCGGGTGATCACGCTGCGCGCTTGATCGAGTTTGTCGGCTTGAAGGGTGCGCGGATCGGCGATGCCCAGGTCTCGCCCAAGCACGCCAATTTCATCATCAATCTGGGCCATGCCCGTGCAGCCGACATCGAACGGCTGATCGTCCAGATCCAGGAGCAGGTTCGCACCGAATGTGGGGTGGACCTGATGCCGGAAGTACGCATTGTCGGGAGGCCCGCATGAGCGCACATGCCGAGGGTCGCCGGATCCAGGACCCCGCAGCATTCGGGCGGGTCGCCGTGCTGATGGGTGGGCACTCAGGGGAGCGGGAGATTTCGCTCCGCAGCGGTGCCGCCATCTTCGAGGCGTTGCGCAGTACGGGGGTGGCGGCGATCGCTGTCGACGTGCAGTCGGATTTTCTCGCGCGGCTGCCAACGCTGCGATGTGACCGCGCGTTTATCGCGCTGCATGGCCGCGGCGGCGAGGACGGCGTCATTCAGGGCGCATTGGAGCTGGCCGGGATCCCCTATACCGGCAGCGGCGTGGCGGCCTGTGCGATCAGCATGGATAAATTGCGCACCAAACAGTTGTGGCAGGCGCAAGGACTGCCCACTCCGCCGTACATGGTCCTGGTGGACGAGCCAGATGCGCAGCAGGCACTGGAGAGCCTCGGGTTGCCGCTGATCGTCAAGCCTGCGCGTGAAGGGTCCAGTCTCGGCATGAGTAAGGTGAGTGCGCCCGAAGAGATGGCCGCGGCCTTCCGCCGTGCGCGGGAATGGGACGATCGGGTCTTGGCGGAACGATGGATCACGGGCGGAGAGTACACGGTTGCGATTCTGGGCGATGTTGCGCTGCCATCGATTCGCCTGGAAACGCCGCATGCGTTTTATGACTTCGAGGCCAAATACCGCGCGGACAGCACGCGCTACCACTGTCCCAGCGGCTTGATGTCCGATCGGGAGGTTGCACTCAGTGATCTGGCGCTGGCTGCTTTCCGGGGGCTTGATGCTCGGGGTTGGGGACGCGTCGATTTCATGATCGACCGGGCTGGGGCGCCCTGGCTGCTGGAGCTGAACAGCGTGCCGGGTATGACGGACCACAGTCTCGTGCCCATGGCTGCTCGGGCAGCAGGCTTGTCGTTCGAGGAGCTGGTCTGGCGGATCCTCGAAACCAGCATGGAGCAACGGTGATGAGGGCCATTCCGTCGCCCGATCGCATGCGCTCGCCGGCGCCAACTGCGCGTCGTCTGCGCGCGAGTCGAATCCCCGCGGTTGCGCCAGGTGGGCCGACGCTTCGTCGCTGGTTCGGTCGCAGCGTGGGCGTGGCGCTGGGTGTCGGAATGCTCGGCTTTCTGGCATGGCAAGCGCAGGCGCAAGGTTGGTTCGCCTTGCGTCGCGTGCTGGTGGAAGCGCCGTTCCGGCAGGTTCCGCAGGAAGTCCTCGAGCAGACCATACGTCGGCACGGCGCACCGCATCTCTGGCAGGTGGACCTCGATGTCCTGCTGGAAGATCTGCGGTCACTCGACTGGGTCGCTCGGGTGCAGGTGGGGCGCCGTTGGCCCGACGCGTTGCTGGTGCGCATCTGGGAGTACCGGCCGGTCGCGCGTTGGGGCGAGGTCGGCTTGCTGGATGCGCGCGGCGTGCGTTTCCAGATCGAATCCGGCGAGGTGGACCTGCCGTTGCTCAATGGGCCGGAGGGGTCCGAGCGTCGGGTACTGGATACCTATCGGCTGTTCCAGTCGCAGCTGTCTGCGCAGGGTACCGGTCTTCGGCAGTTGGTCGTGGATCACCGCGGTAGCTGGCGCGCCACCCTCGAAGACGGCGTGGAACTGCGTCTGGGTCCCGGGAATCCACAGTTGGCATTCAATCGCTTCATCAACAAGGTATTGCCGTTGTTGCGCTCCGAGCTGGCTGCCGTGGCTTATGTCGATATGCGCTACCCGAACGGCTTTTCGATCAAACCCAAGGAGCGCCCGGATAACGGGCGCGCAGAAGGATAACTGGCATGGCCAAGCGGCAGGAAAGCAATCTCATCGTCGGCCTGGATATCGGCACATCGAAGGTGGTGTGCATCGTGGGCGAGGTCAGCCCGGGCGGGCGAATCGAAATCATCGGCCTGGGCAGCCATCCCTCGCGCGGACTCAAGAAGGGGGTGGTGGTCAACATTGAATCGACGGTGCAGTCGATTAGACGGGCAGTCGATGAGGCCGAGTTGATGGCGGATTGCGAGATCCGTTCGGTCTATGTCGGCATCGCCGGTAGCCACGTGCGCAGCCTGAATTCACACGGCATCGTCGCCATCCGCGATCGCGAAGTGCGCGATGAGGATGTCGAGCGCGTCATCGATGCCGCGCGGGCGGTGGCCATTCCGGCCGATCAGCGCATCCTGCATACCCTCCCGCAGGAATTCATCATCGACGAGCAGGACGGCATCCGCGAGCCGGTCGGCATGTCCGGTGTCCGGCTCGAGGCCAAGGTGCATATCGTCACCGGTTCGTCCAGTGCTGCCCAGAACATCGTCAAGTGTGTCGAGCGCTGCGGTTTGCATGTGCAGGACATCATTCTCGAACAACTCGCATCCAGCTACGCCGTGTTGACGCCGGATGAAAAGGATCTCGGTGCGTGCCTGGTGGACATCGGCGGGGGAACCACCGATATCGCGGTGTTTACCGATGGCGCCATCCGTCACACCGCAGTGATTCCGATTGCCGGCGATCAGGTCACCAATGACATCGCCGTGGCACTGCGTACCCCTACGCACCATGCCGAGGAAATCAAGCTGCGTTTCGGCTGCGCTTTGCCGCAGCTGGTGTCCAGCGAGGAGAGCGTGGAGGTGCCCAGTGTCGGTGATCGGCCACCGCGCCGATTGGCCCGCCAGGTCTTGGCCGAGGTCGTCGAGCCGCGCTTCGAGGAGCTGTTCAATCTGATTCAGGCCGAGATCCGTCGGGCGGGGCTCGAAGACCTGATGGCCGCTGGCGTGGTCCTGACCGGGGGGAGTTCCCGTATGGAAGGGGTTGCGGAACTGGCCGAGGAAGTGTTTCACGCCCAGGTGAGGATTGGCGCTCCCGATCACCTCACCGGGCTGGCGGATGTGGTGCGGAACCCCATGTATGCCACAGGCGTCGGCTTGCTGATGTACGGCGCCGATCACGTCGGAATGGAGGCTCCCGCGCAACATACGGCGGTGCGCAGTATTTGGGATCGGATGAAGTCCTGGTTTCAGCGCAATTTCTGATGAAGCGTTGGGGCAGCGTGTCTTAACGAAACGAAGCGCCGCTTGGCGCAGTGAGGAGAAAGGTTATGTTTGAAATCGTTGATGGTGTTTCGGAAAACGCGATCATCAAGGTGATCGGGGTCGGCGGTGGAGGCGGCAATGCCGTGGCCAACATGGTGCGTGCAGGCATCGAAGGCGTGGATTTCATCGCTGCAAACACCGACGCTCAGGTGTTGTCTGCGACGGGCGCCCGTACGCTGCTACAGTTGGGCTCCGGGATTACCAAAGGGCTGGGTGCTGGTGCCAATCCGGAGGTGGGGCGTCAGGCGGCCATGGAAGATCGGGAGCGCATTCAGGAAGTGATTCGCGGCACCGACATGCTCTTCGTCACCGCCGGCATGGGTGGCGGGACGGGAACTGGTGCGGCTCCGGTCGTCGCCCAGGTCGCACGGGAAATGGGAATTCTCACCGTCGCGGTGGTCACCCGCCCGTTCTCTTTCGAGGGCACCAAGCGCATGCAGGTCGCACGGGATGGAATCGCCGAGCTGGCCAAGCACGTCGATTCCTTGATCACGGTCCCCAATGAGCGGTTGCTTGCGGTTCTGGGCAAGAAAATCAGCCTGCTCGATGCCTTCCGGGCTGCTGATGAAGTGCTGCACAACGCCGTCTCGGGCATCGCTGATCTCATTACGCGTCCGGGGCTGATCAACGTGGACTTTGCCGATGTGCGGACGGTCATGGCCGAGATGGGTGTCGCGATGATGGGGACGGGTCTGGCCAACGGCGATGACCGTGCCCGTTTGGCGGCCGAGAAAGCCGTCCGCAGTCCGCTGCTGGATGATGTGGATTTGGCCGGTGCGCGTGGCATCCTGGTCAATGTCACGGGCGGCCCGAAGCTCTCGATCGGTGAGTTCCAGGAAGTGGGCGAGACGGTGCGCGAGTTCGCATCCGACGAAGCCACGGTGGTGGTCGGGATGGTGATCGATCCGGAGATGGATGAGGACATCCGGGTCACTGTAGTGGCGACCGGATTGGATCGGGCGCAGGCGCGCGTCGAAGAGCCGCCGGTCCGTCTGGTGCAGCGCAACGCCTCTGGGGAGGTCAATTACAGCGATCTGGAGCGGCCCGCCATCAATCGCAAGCGCAGCGTCCAGGAACGCGGTATCCGTGCCGGCGAGAGCGATCTCGACTATCTGGATGTCCCGGCATTTCTGCGCCGACAGGCCGATTGAGGTCGTCGGTCAGCGTATCGCGGTGATGCCTGTTACACCGATTAGGTATAATCGGCAGGCTCGACTGCTCGACAGGGAGTATCCTGGCGGGCTGCGGCCGTTTTCCGACCGGAAAACGGGGCTCATAGTACAGGTGAAAGCATGCTGAAGCAGCGCACATTGAAAAACACGATCCGGGCAACCGGGGTCGGTCTGCATTCCGGACAAAAGGTGTTCATGACCCTGCGGCCGGCACCGGTGAATGCCGGAATCACATTTTGCCGTGTGGATCTACCAGGCTGTCCCAGCATTCGGGCTTGTCCGGAATGCGTCGGGGATACCCGGCTGTCCACCACGCTGATTCAAGGCGGGGTGCGTGTCGCGACCGTCGAACATCTGCTGTCGGCGTTGGCCGGATTGGGCATCGACAACGCGTTCGTGGATCTCAGTGCTGCTGAAGTGCCGATCATGGATGGAAGCGCGGGACCTTTCGTCTTTTTGATTCAGTCCGCCGGCATCGAGGAGCAGAACGCGGCCAAGCGGTTTATCCGGATCAAGAAAACGGTTCGGGTCGAAGAAGACGGCAAGTGGGCGCGGTTTGATCCTTATGAAGGTTTCAAGGTGGGCTTCACCATTGACTTCAACCACCCTGTCTTCAAACAACACGCCAAGCATGCGGAAGTCGATTTTTCCACGACCTCGTTTGTGAAGGAGATCAGCCGGGCACGAACATTCGGATTCATGCGCGACATCGAAGCCCTTCGACAGAACAATCTTGCGCTCGGCGGAAGCCTGGACAATGCGGTGGTGCTCGACGATTACCGCGTGCTCAACGAAGACGGTTTACGGTATGAGAACGAATTCGTGAAGCACAAGATCCTCGATGCCATCGGGGATCTGTACCTGCTCGGCGAGGGACTCATTGGCGCATTTCGCGGGTACAAATCCGGCCATGGGCTCAACAACAAGCTGCTGAGGGCGTTGCTGGCCCAGCCTGATGCTTGGGAACGGGTCAGTTTCGCGCGTCAGGACGAGGCGCCGCTGCGCTACGCACCAACGCTGGCTGCGGCATTGTCCTAGCGCATCGGCGCTTTCGCGCGGGCAGCCAGACGCCGCAGAACGTCGGCGAAGCTGGCGTCTGAGCTGTGCGCGGCCAGTTGTTCAAGCGAACGGGCCGCCTCGGCGGATGGCGCAGGGATTCGTCGCGCTGGGGGGGCGGTCGGCTGCCGGTCGGTCGGCATGACGATCACCTCAATGCGCGTGACCCCGAATCCGAATTCGACGAGTCGCGGCAGCAGGGCGGGTCCGAGATAGCGAAGTCGGCTGGCCCAGCCGGGACTGTCCGCCGCGAGTATGGCGGTCTGGCCCCGAACGTTGGCCAGTGTGCAATGCTGATCCAAGGGTTCGGGCAGGTAAGGGCGCAGGCGCTGATTGAGGAGCGCGAGTGCCGCGGCCCGCGTCATCAGGTCGGCGGCCTCGCCTTTGTGGCCAAAATGCCGTAACAGGAGTCTGGGGCCGTAAGACATGAACGCATCCTGTCGTTGTCGAACCGACATGCTCCTTCAAGCTCGCCTGTGGATGCAACTACGGGGGCTCGAACGCGTCGCCATGACGAATCCATCCCCCGTCTTCCCGCCCGATTGACCCGTGCCCGTCGCGCGCATATGGTGTAGTCCCTTTGCCAGTCGCGGCGATGCCGGATTGACGTGTCCACCCACCAAAGTCATTTGTGATGATTGCAAACCCACTCAAACGGATCTTCGGCAACAGCCACCAGCGCACGGTCAAGCGACTGGCCAAGGTCGTCCAGAAAATCAATGCGCTGGAGTCCGAGCTGGCGGCCTTGCCGGATGCGCGACTCCGTGCAAAGACGGTCGAGTTCCGCGGCCGCCTGGCGAAAGGCGAAGCGCTCGATGCACTGTTGCCCGAGGCCTTCGCCGTCGTGCGCGAGGCCGGCAAGCGCGTGATGAACATGCGGCATTACGACGTCCAGCTGATGGGCGGCATGGTGCTGCACCACGGCAAGATCGCCGAAATGCGCACAGGCGAAGGCAAGACCCTGGTGGGAACCCTCGCCGTCTATCTGAATGCCCTGACCGGCAAGGGCGTGCACGTCGTGACGGTCAACGACTATCTCGCCAGCCGCGACGCAGCCTGGATGAAGCCGCTTTATGAGTATCTGGGCCTGACAGTCGGCGTGATCGGTGCCGGCCAGGTACCCGATGAGAAGCGCGCAGCCTATGCTGCGGACATTACCTACGGAACCAACAACGAGTTCGGATTCGACTATCTCCGCGACAACATGGCCTTCCGTCTGGAAGAGCGTGTTCAGCGGCCACTGCATTTCGCCATCATCGACGAGGTCGACTCCATCCTCATCGATGAGGCGCGCACCCCGCTCATCATTTCCGGTGCCACCGACGACAGCACGGAGCTCTATGAGCGGGTCAACCAGATCGTACCGCGTTTGATTCGCCAGCAAGAGGAAGAGGGCCCGGGCGATTTCTCAATGGACGAGAAGGCGCGTCAGGTTCATCTGACTGAGGAAGGACATCAGCATATCGAGGAGCTGCTGATGGAAACCGGGCTGTTGGAGCCCGGTGAAAGCCTCTACGATGCCGCCAATATCGCTTTGATGCACCACGTCAATGCGGCCTTGCGTGCGCACCACCTGTTTCAGCGGAACGTTCACTACATCATCCAAGGTGGCAAGGTCGTCATTGTCGACGAGTTTACCGGACGTACCATGCCCGGGCGTCGCTGGTCCGATGGCCTGCACCAGGCCGTCGAAGCCAAGGAAGGCGTGGATATCCAGCCCGAAAACCATACCCTGGCGTCGATCACCTTCCAGAACTACTTCCGGTTGTACGACAAACTGGGGGGCATGACCGGAACGGCCGACACCGAAGCCTTCGAATTCCATCAGATCTACGGCCTTGATGTGGTCGTGATTCCCACCAATCGACCCATGGTGCGCAAGGATCTTCCCGATCAGGTCTTTCTGACCCGCAACGAGAAGTACGAGGCCATCGTCGCCGATGTCAAGAGCTGTCGGGAACGTGTTCAGCCGGTTCTGGTCGGAACGGCCTCCATCGAGGCCTCGGAAGTCTTGTCGGCCCTGCTCAAGCGCGAAGGCATCGCGCATGAAGTGCTCAATGCCAAACAGCACGAACGCGAAGCCGACATCGTGGCCCAGGCCGGTCGCCCCGGCGCGGTCACCATTGCCACCAACATGGCCGGCCGCGGAACGGACATCATCCTTGGTGGCAATCCGGAACTGGAACGCCGCACGCTTGGAGAAGATGCCACTCCCGAGCAGATCGCCGCTGTCGAGACTGCTTGGAAGGCGGCGCACGATACGGTATTGGAGGCCGGTGGTCTGCACATCATTGGTAGCGAGCGCCATGAATCCCGCCGCATCGACAATCAGTTGCGCGGCCGTGCCGGGCGCCAGGGCGATCCAGGTTCCAGCCGGTTCTATCTCTCATTTGAAGACGACTTGCTGCGCATCTTCGGCTCCGAGCGGCTGTCCAGTCTGATGCAGCGCTTGGGGATGACCGAAGGGGAAGCCATGGAGCATCCCTGGGTGACGCGCGCGATCGAAAACGCTCAGCGCAAGGTGGAAAGCCACAATTTCGATATCCGCAAGCAGTTGCTGGAATACGATGATGTGGCCAACGAGCAGCGCCGGGTGATCTATCAGCAGCGTAACGACTTGCTGCACCAGGGTGATGTCGCCGAAACCATCACTCGCATTCGCGAAGATGTGGTGCGTCAGGTCACGTTCCGCTACCTACCACCCGATACGGTGGAGGATCTTTGGGATGCTGCGGGACTCGATGAGGTGCTGCGTCAGGAGCTGGGCATCGATTTCGGTGTGGCGCGGTGGCTGGAGAGCGATCGACGGCTCGAGCCGGAAGGCGTGGTCCAGCGCATCATTGATCGCCTGCTGCAGGCCTATCGTGCCATGGAAGGCCAGATCGGTCCCCAGGCCATGCGTCAGGTCGAGCGATCCGTCATGCTGCGGGTGATCGATCAGCATTGGCGTGACCACCTGGCCAACATGGATTATCTGCGTCAAGGCATTCATCTGCGCGGATACGCCCAGAAGAATCCGCGCCAGGAATACAAGCGCGAAGCCTTCGAGATGTTTTCGCAGATGCTGGAAACCATCAAGCAGGAAACACTGTTTACGCTCCATAAGCTGCAGTTTCAGCCGGATGAACCGACGATCCGCCCAGAGCCTGCACCGGTGCGCATGCAGTTCGAACATGCACAGGCCGGCGCCATGGCGGGTGAAGCAGAGGCCGAAGCGGTGCAGGAACCCCGGTCACAAACGCCGGTTCGAGTCGATCGCAAGGTTGGCCGTAACGAACCCTGTCCGTGTGGCTCCGGCAAGAAGTTCAAGCACTGCCACGGGCGACTGAGCTGAATTCATGGCGGCTGGATCGATTCCCTTCGACACGTTGCCGCCTGTGCGCGGCCTTCGTGTGGGCACCGTCATGGCCGGAATTCGCAAGGCAGGTCGGCGGGATCTGGTGCTGTTCGAGTTCGGCGAGCAGGCCACCACGGCCGCCGTATTCACCCGCAATGCGTTCTGTGCTGCGCCGGTCATTCTGGCCCGTCGCCACTTGCAGGCGGCGCGCCCTCGCGCGTTGCTGATCAATACTGGGAACGCCAATGCCGGAACCGGTTCGACCGGCGAGAGTGACGCACGGCGGTGCTGCGCGTCGCTGGCTGCACTGCTGAACTGCGCGTCCGAGACGGTCCTGCCGTTTTCGACCGGCGTGATCGGCGAGCGACTGCCGGTGGACCGCATCATCGCCGCGCTGCCTGCGGCAGTGGCTTCGCTCACGCCGGATGGCTGGCCGGATGCCGCGTGGGGCATCATGACCACCGACACGCAACCCAAGGCCGTCACCCGCACCTTCGAGGTGGCGGGGCAGAAGGTGACCGTGAACGGCATCGCCAAGGGTGCGGGCATGATTCGGCCCGACATGGCGACCATGCTGGCGTTCGTGGCGGTCGATGCGGCCATCGAGCCGGATGATCTGCAGCGCACGCTCGCGCAAGCGGTCGCGGACAGCTTCAACTGCATCACGGTCGACGGGGATACCTCCACCAATGACGCCTGTTGTCTGGTTGCAACCGGCGAAGGGCCACGGCTTGCACCGGCTGATCCGGGCTGGCCGGCTTTCCAGGCAGCGCTGAATGAAACCTGTCTGTCCCTGGCCCAAGCCATCGTGCGCGACGGTGAAGGCGCCTCGAAGTTCATCACGATACGGATCGAACAGGCTCGTGACGTCGCGGAAGCGCGCCGGGTGGCCGATGCCATCGCCCATTCACCGCTGGTCAAGACCGCGTTTTTCGCCAGCGATCCGAACTGGGGGCGTATCCTCGCCGCGATCGGGCGCGCCGGTGTCGACGATCTTGCCTTGGACGGGGTGGAGGTCGATCTGGATGAGATCGGCGTGGTGCGCGCCGGTGGCCTTGCCTCGGCCTATCGTGAGACCGATGGGCAGCGGGTCATGGATCGTACGGACATCACCATCACGGTGCGTTTGGCGCGTGGCGACGCTGCAGTCCGTATCTGGACCTGCGACCTGGGGCACGACTATGTGCGGATCAATGCGGAATACCGTACCTGACCCGATATGAAATTCTCCGCTGTGCCGGTGGCCGTGGGCGTGCTGACCGATGCGCAAGGCCGGTTCCTGGTGGCCCGCCGGGCGCTTGGCAAGCCCTGGGGGGGTTATTGGGAATTCCCGGGCGGCAAGCGCGAGCCCGGCGAAACCCGTTGGCAGGCCCTGGTGCGTGAGTTGCACGAGGAACTGGGCATCGAAGCACGCCAAGGGGTGCCGCTGATTCGCCTGATGGCCGAGCCGGGTCCTGCGTCGGCGGTGCTGCTCGATGTCTGGCAGGTGGCGTCCTATGAAGGCAAGCCGGTCGGCCGGGAGGGTCAGGCGCTGAGCTGGGTGGCGGCGAAAGAGCTGGATGCGCTGGCGATGCCGCCGGCCAACCGGGTGATTCGCCGTGCCTGTCACCTTCCCGACCGCTACCTCATCACGCCGCCCGACCCGATGCCACTGTCCGCATTGGCGGCAGGCCTGCAGCAAGCCGTCCACCGGGGGATCCGGTTGATTCAGATTCGCCGGCCGGGCGCAGTCCCCGACGAGCTGGCGGCACTGGCGGACCTCCTGCGCCCCATGCGTGAAAGCCATGGGCTCATCGCGCTGCTGAACGGTTCGCCCGAGCAGGCCTTGGCCTGGGGGTACGACGGCGTGCATCTGACCGGCCAGCGTCTGGCTTCATTCCCGGGCAAGCCAGCAGGACTGAGCTGGGTCGCAGCGTCCTGCCACAATCCGGGCGATCTGGCGCGCGCGACGGCGCTGGAAGTGGATTTTGCGGTGCTTTCCCCCGTGCGGTCGACACCTGGTCATGCGAACGTTCCGCCGCTTGGCTGGCGAACCTGGGCACGTTGGGTTCGCGATGCGCGTCTGCCGGTGTATGCCTTGGGCGGCATGCAAGTGGCGGATCTCAATACGGTCCGCCGCTTTGGGGGACAGGGCATTGCGGCCATCCGCGGGTTGTGGTCGTCATATGGCTGAGCGCATCGGCCAATCTGGCGTGGACCACGCACGATCCGGTCTCAACCCGGTCATGAGGATGGTCGATGCGCTATCCTCCGGCCTCCCGTGACTCACCAGCCAAGCACCCCATGTCGCAGCGTTTGCAAGGCTTGAAGGACTTCATTGCGCGCTGGCGCTTCCCGCTGCTCATGCTCGCGGCCATCGTGCTCGGCGTGGCGGTGCTGGGGGGACTGCGGCATCTGGTCCAGAGCCTGGACTACGAGGCGCTCACGCGCGCCATGAAGGCGACGCCGGGGGATCGTCTCGTCATGGCGGTTCTGGCCACCCTGTTCAGCTACCTGGCACTGACCGGCTACGATTTCTCCGCGCTTCGGTACCTGGGCGCCAGGATGCGGCCGGCTACGGTCATGCTGACGGCCTTTATTGCTTACGCGGTGGGAAATTCCGTTGGATTGGGCGTGATGACCGGTGGCGCGGTGCGCATGCGGCTTTACACCGCGGCCGGACTTGAAACCAGTCAGATTTTCCGCGTCATCGGTTTCAATGCCGGCGCGTTCGGGCTGGGCGTAACGGTGTTCGGCGCGGCCGGCATGGTCGCGGGCGCCGAAAACGTCGGCACTCTGCTGCCGTTGCCGCCGCTGGTTCTCCAGGGCGCTGCTGGGGCGACCTTGCTGGCTATCGGCGGATTCATCGCATTGTGCGGGATGCGGGCGCGACTGCGCATCGGTCATTGGACGACGTTCAACCTGCCGCCCGCGAGGTTGCTCGTGCAACAGGTGGTCATTTCGGTCATCGATCTGGCGGCCTGCGCAGCGGCATTGTGGTGCCTGATGCCCGAAACGGCGGTTTCTTTCGCGGGCTTCCTGGTCTACTTCGCGATCGCGATCAGCCTGGGGGTATTGAGCCATGTTCCGGGTGGTCTCGGCGTTTTCGAAGCCGTCATGCTGCTGGCCTACGGTCCGCATGCGCCGACCGAGGCGATTCTCGGTGCCTTGATCCTGTTCCGCGGCGTGTATTTCCTGCTGCCATTGACACTGGCGACATTGCTGCTGGTGGGCCATGAACTGCATCGCGCGACCGATACGCCGGTCGGGCGCGCGGCGGCGCGGCTTTCGCCGGTGCTCCTCGCCATTCTCGTCTTCATCGCCGGCATCTGGCTGCTCGCCTCGGGCGTGACGCCCACGACGATTGAAACGACCGATATTCTGGCCTTGCATGTTCCCTTGTCGCTGGTCGAAATCGCCCATATGCTCGGTGGATTGACCGGTTTGACGCTGCTGTTTGTCGCGCGCGGCTTGTTGCATCGTCTGGATGCGGCTTGGTGGGCGGCGCTGATTCTGACGTTCCTTGCCGCAGTGCTGGCCTTGCCGAAAGGGATCGCCTGGACCGAAGCAACCGGGCTCGTGATTCTCGGCACGCTGTTATGGGTATTCCGGGCCGAGTTCGGCCGCCATTCGACCTTGCGGTCGCAGACTTTGGAGCCGGAGTGGCTGGTCGCGATTGGCCTGGTGGTGGCCGCCATGATCTGGCTGTTGTTTCTGAGCTACCGCGACATCACCTATCGCCATGACCTGTGGTGGCAATTCGCGTTCGATGCGCACGTGTCGAGGTCGCTGCGCGCAACGAGTGTGGTCGCGGTCGTGGCCGGTGGTATCGGCTTGTGGCAGCTGTTTCGACCCGCGGGGAGTGCGGCCTTGCCGCCCACGACCGAGAAGCTGGCGTTGGCCGCTGACATCACGCACCGCCAGGATTCGGCGGAAGCCTGTCTGGTCTTGATGGGCGACAAATCCCTCCTGTTTTCCATCGACGAGACGGCGTTCATCATGTACGGACAAAGTGGTCGTTCATGGATCGCCCTGGGTGATCCGGTCGGCGATCCGTCCAGAGCCCCGAATCTGGTGTGGCGATTCGTTGAGACTGCCAGCGCCCATGGCGGCCGCGCGGTGTTCTATCAAGTCACACCGGCGGCACTGCCATGGTATCTGGACGCCGGACTGCGGGCGTTCAAGCTCGGCGAAGCGGCACATATTCCGCTCACCGACTTCGGGCTGGAGGGGCCTCAGCGTGCACCGCTTCGGCATGCATACAACCGCGCCCGGCGCGAAGGGTTGAGCCTGGAAATCCTGCCACCGGGATCGGTTGGGGCGGTGATCGAGACGCTTCGCGTGATCTCCGACACCTGGCTCGCCAACCAGCGCGTCCGTGAGAAGGGCTACTCGCTAGGGACGTTCGATCCCGCTTATCTCGAGCGCTTGCCGGTGGCCATCGTGCGCCGCGATGGCCAGATCATCGCGTTTGCCAACGTGCTGCGAACCGGAATGCAGCGGGAAGTGCGGATCGACCTGATGCGTGCGCTCCCCGACGCACCGCCGAGTACGATGGATTTTCTGCTCATCGAGCTGATGCGTCACTACCAAGCGGAGGGGATGGCGCGATTCGGGCTCGGGATGGCGCCGCTTGCCGGAATGGCCCAGCATGAGCGCGCACCGGCGTGGCAGCAGGCGGGTCGGTTGGTGTACGAGCACGGTGAACGATATTACAACTTCCAGGGCGTTCGCCGGTTCAAGGAAAAGTTCAACCCGGTCTGGGAGCCGCGCTATCTGGCGGCGCCGGGCGGGATGGCGCCGCTGTTGGCGCTGGCCGACGTGGCTACCCTGATCGGTGGCGGCTTGCGCGGTGTCATCACCAAGTGAGTCGCCTGGTATGGCTGTTGGTGCTGGGCGTGTTGCTGACCGCCTGTCAGCGGCACGAATCGCCGACCCCCCATGGCCGGTTCGAGCGCGTGTGGTTGGGTGTCCCCAGCGGACCGGTGCACAGCGTGGTGATCTGGCTGATGCCCGGACGCAGCCGCACCGCCATCGACCGGCGCCTGGGTGAGCTGCTGGTGAACAAGGGCGCATTGGTGATCAGCGTGAGCGCCCCGGGCCTGCTCGCACGCATGGCCGAGGATGGCGATGAATGTCTGCTGCCGGCCGGCGATCTGGACAATCTGGCGCGGGAAACCCAGGCCCAGGTGGGATTGGATCGCTATGTGCCGCCGGTGCTGGCGGGGCGGGGGGGCGGCGCTGCCCTGGCATACGCGGCGCTGGCCCAGGCGCCGACCGGCGGTTTCGCCGGGGGGTTGTCGTTGGACTTCGATGCGACCCTGGCCTCCGCAGTCCCCTTCTGTCCGGGCCGGGGCCTGCGGGCGAATTTCGACGCCCGGCAAGGCCGAAGCAGTCTGCAGCCGGACGCGCAGCCCGTGGCACCCTGGGTGGTCTCGCCAATGTCACGTGACCCGGCATTCGTTCGACGGTTTGTGAATCACGCGCCCGACGCGGTGGCCGTGGTCGCTGAACTCCCGCCTGTGTCCGATCCCTTGCCTCACTTGCGCGAAACACTGCAGCGCGCCGATCGGGCGCTGCGCAGCCGGCTTCCCCAACAGCCGCCGATCACCAGACTCGACGCCGGGCAGCTCCCGCTCATCGAGGTTCCCGCCATGGGCGCGAATGCGCCGGTCTGGGCACTGTTGATGAGCGGGGACGGTGGCTGGGCAGGTCTGGACCGAGATCTTTCCAGGTTGCTGGCGGCCCAGGGGGTCGCCGTGGTGGGCTTCGATTCCCTACGCTATTTCTGGCAGCCACGCACGCCGGAGGGTCTGGCCCAGGATCTCAGGCGCATCCTGACACGCTACCAGACGCGCTGGCCTGACAGAGCGGTGATCCTGATCGGCTACTCGCAAGGCGCCAACGTCCTGCCGTTTGCCTACCAGCGCTTGCCGGCCGAGTTGCAGGCACGTGTGGCCCGACTCGTCTTGCTCGGGCCCGGCGAGCGGGCGGCCTTCGCGTTTCAGGTGAGTCAGTGGTGGCGCAAAGATACGGGCAATTACGACGTCCTGCCCGCGGCGCGCCGGTTGCCGGGTGAGCGCACGCTGTGCGTTTATGGTCAGGATGAAGCCGAGGAATCGATCTGTCCGCGTCTGGCGGGGACGTTGCCGGTCATGGCGCTGCCGGGCGGGCACCATTTCGATGGCGACATGGCACATCTGGCGCGGATTGTCCTGGGCGCACCGGCGCACTGAGCGATGATGCGTCTCCGGATTCGCGTGGCTGCCCGGTCAGTCGCACGGCTCGGCATAGAGATCGTGTTCGTCGGCATCGGTCACTACAACGCGCAGCTTGTCCCCAGGTTTGACGTCCGGTGCCGCGTCGAGATAGATCACTCCATCGATTTCCGGCGCCTCCCCGGCGCTGCGGGCGATGGGGCCGTCCATGTCCACCGCATCGACGAGCACCTCCAGCGTGCGCCCGATCTTCTGCTGCAGACGCGCGGCGCTGATGGCCGCCTGATGCGCCATGAGTCGCTCGAGGCGCTCCTGCTTGAGCGGCTCAGGCACCGCGTCGGGCAGGGCGTTGGCAGCCGCGCCGTCCACCGGAGAATAGGTGAAGGCGCCGACGCGATCGAGCTGCGCGGCGGTCAGGAAATCGAGCAGCGCCTCGAAATCCGCGTCGGTTTCGCCCGGAAAGCCGACGATGAAGGTGCTGCGCAGGGTCAGCTCGGGGCAGATGCGACGCCACGCCTGCAGGCGTTCAAGGGTATTCTCGGCGGCGGCCGGGCGTTTCATGCGCTTCAGGATACGCGGGCTGCCGTGCTGCAGCGGCACGTCGAGATAGGGCAGGATCGCCCCCTCAGCCATGAGCGGGATCAGCTCATCGACGTGCGGATAGGGATAGACGTAGTGCAGGCGCACCCAGGCGCCCAGGCTGCCCAAGGCGCGGGCCAGCTCGGTCAGGCGGGTGCGTACGGGCTGGCCGTTCCAGAAATCGGTACGGTACCGGAGATCCACGCCATAGGCGCTGGTGTCCTGTGAGATCACCAGGAGCTCGCGCACGCCGGCTGCCACCAGCCGTTCGGCTTCGCCCAGCACGCTGCCGGCGGGACGGCTGACCAGGTCGCCGCGCATGGCGGGGATGATGCAGAAGCTGCAGCGGTGGTTGCAGCCCTCGGAAATCTTCAGATAGGCGTAGTGGCGTGGGGTGAGCTTGATGCCCTGGGGTGGGACCAGATCGATGTGCGGATCGTGGGGCATGGGCGGAAGGTGAGCATGCACCGCTTCCATGACCTGCTCATAGGCGTGTGGGCCGGTCACCGCGAGGACAGCGGGGTGCACCGCACGGATGTCTTCGGGCTTCGCGCCCATGCAACCGGTGACGATGACCCGGCCGTTCTCGGCCAGCGCTTCGCCGATCGCTTCCAGTGATTCGGTCTTGGCGGCATCGATGAAGCCGCAGGTGTTCACCACCACCAGATCGGCATCGTCGTAGCTGGGCGAAACCGCATAGCCCTCACGGCGCAGCTCGGTGAGGATGCGTTCGGAATCGACCAGCGCCTTGGGGCAGCCGAGGCTGACGAAGCCGACTTTGCGAACCTGTGTGCTCATGGGGATCTGGCCTCGGGCGCGATGGGAGGCTGATTTTATCGGGCTTTCAGGAGGCTGTGAAAGATTCGACGGGCGGTCTTGCGGGGCCCGCTTGCCGCAGCGCGTCGTTCGCGCACCCGTATACCTCAATTCCGACAACATTCGGCCGATCCGGAGAAGTGGGCCGATTGTCTCTCGAGGCGTTCGATGGCGAGTCTGATTCCTTCGCTCAACAGTTGCGTCGGGCGTATGCAGGCGGGCGAGCGGCGAGTGGCCGAGCGCCTGCAAAGTCATCTGGAAGACGATTACCTCTGCTGGTATGAGATTCCCGTCGGCAAGCGCGCGCGATACACCGATTTCATCGTTCTTCATCCCGGGCGCGGCTTGCTGTTGCTGGAAGTGAAGGACTGGAAGCTCGACACGATCAGAGCACTGGACCGTGCGACGGTCACGCTGCTCACCGGTAGCGGGCTCAAGATCGTGCCCAATCCGATCGAGCAGGTGCGGCAATGTGCCTATCGCCTGCTCAAGGTCCTCGATCGCGATCCGCAACTGATCCAGCCCGATGGGGCGCGGCGCGGCAAGCTGGCGTTTCCCTATGGGTATGGCGTAGTGCTCAGCCGCATGACCCGCCGCCAGTTCGAAGCGCATGGCCTGGATCAGGTGATGCCGGCGCATCAGGTTCTGTGCGCCGATGAGATGACCGAATCGGTAGAGGCCGAGGCGTTCCAAAAGCGCCTCTGGGATATGTTCAATGCCCCGTTTCCAGTGCAGATGACGCTGCCGCAGATCGATCGGGTGCGATGGCACCTGTTCCCCGAAGTCCGCGTCGCCGGCCTGCAGGACGGGTTGTTCGATGCGTCGTCTTCAGAGGCCGCATCGCCGCCCGAGATTCCGGACGTGATCCGTCTGATGGATCTGCAGCAGGAGCAGCTTGCCCGGAGCCTCGGGGCGGGCCATCGGGTCATCCATGGGGTGGCTGGTTCGGGCAAGACCATGATCCTCGGTTACCGCTGTCTGCATCTGGCCCGCCAGTTGCGCAAACCGATTCTGGTGACCTGCTTCAACATCGTATTGGCGACGCATCTGCGCCGGATCATGCAGAGCGAGGGTGTGGAGGATCAGGTTCACGTCTATCACTTCCATGACTGGTGCGGCGAGCAACTGCGCCGTTATCACGTGACTTCGCCGATCGGTCCGGGTGACTACATCGATGCGCTGGTGCGTGCCGTCATCGCAGCCGTCGATAAAGGGCAGATCCCGCGGGCACAATATGGCGCCGTGATGATCGATGAAGGCCAGGACTTTGATGCAGACTGGCTGCGATTGATTGTCCAGATGCTCGATCCCGACGACGGTTCGCTGCTCCTGCTCTATGACGACGCCCAGTCGATCTATCGGCCGAAAGGAACGCTCGACTTCGCGTTGTCCAGTGTCGGGATTCAAGCCCGTGGCCGAACCAGTATCCTGCGCATCAACTACCGCAATACGCGGGAAATTCTCGATTTTTCGTATCGATTCGCGCGGCACTACCTGACTCCGGGAGAAACCGACGAGGATCATGTCCCACTGGTGGCGCCGGAAGCGGCCGGGCGACATGGACCGCCGGTGTGCTTCAAGCATTGCGGCTCGCTGGAGGAGGAAATCGCGTTTGCCGCCGAGACGCTGAGCAAGGCGCGCAAGGATGGTCTTGGATGGCGGGATGTAGCGATTGCCTGTCGGGCCCGCTGGCTGATCGACAAGATGGCCGCCGGTCTGGGCCGGCGTGGTATCCCGGTCCAGACTCTCGCAGATCGGCGCGGAAAGAAAGCCTTCGACCCGACCGCGGATTCCGTGAAGATCATGACCATGCACAGCATCAAGGGGCTCGAATTTCCGATGGTCGTCATCCCCGATGTGGGCACGATCACGCTCGATGCCGATAACATGGCCAGCGAGGCCAAGCTGCTGTACGTGGCCATGACCCGTGCCATTTATACACTGGTGCTCACCACCCACACCGAATCCGAATTCGGGCGCCGTCTGAGTGTCATCTAGCACGGGCTGTGGGTGTGTCAATTGCCTTTTCATTCAGTATTGGCGACCATTAGGGGTTTAATCTGTCCGGTCTCTAGAGAGAGGCACATCTTCCCCCTTTGTTCCTAAGCCTTGTCTGATGAAGAGGACTCACCCATGACCCAGCCCGGCGCCAAACCAGCGCTTCCGTTCGATCTGACCCTCACGGACGAACAGCGCATCACGCGCGAAACCATGCAGCGTTTCGCCGAAACCGTCATCAAGCCCCAAGCGCGCTCAATCGATGAATCCAACGAAATCCCGGCCGAGATGCTGCAACAGGCCCATGAACTGGGCATTACCCTGCTGCCCGTGCCGGAAGACCATGGCGGCGCCGGCTCGCCCCGCTCCCCCGTTTCGAACGTGCTGATCGCCGAAGACCTGGGCAAGGGCGACATGGGATTGGCCTTGCACATTCTGGCACCGCTCGGCTTCGTGAATCTGCTGATCGATCAGGGTTCGGCCGCACAACAGGCCAAGTATCTGCCCATATTTGCGGGTGAAGCGTTTGTGCCCGCGACGATTGCCATCAGCGAGCCGCGCGCCACCTCGGACGTGCACGCCTTGCAGACCAAGGCTGTGGCCGAAGGCGGCGCCTATGTCCTGAACGGCACCAAGGGGATGGTTCCGCTGGCCACCACAGCCGAACACTTCGCGATCGTGGCCGACGTCGACGGAGAAGGCCCGCAGGTCTTCCTGGTCGAGAAAGGTGCGCAAGGTCTGAGTGTGCAGGCGCAGGGCTATCTGGGTCTGCATGGCCTGGGGCTGGGCGTGGTGACGCTCGAGAATGTCCGCGTCGAAGCCGCGGCCAAATTGGGCGAAGGCGAAAAAACCTTCGATTACCAGCGGCTGATCGACCTGTCGCGTCTGGGCGCATGTGCTGCCGCGGTGGGTACCGCTCAGGCATTACTGGAGCATGTGACCGAATACGCCAACGAGCGTATCGCGTTCGGCGAGCCCATTTCCCATCGCCAGGCGGTGGCGTTCATGGTGGCCAACATCGCGATCGAACTGGACGGCATGCGTCTGATGGTCTGGCGCGCTGCGGCCCAGGCCGAGAACGGCCTGGATTTTCATCGTCAGGCCCATCTTGCCTACATCAACTGCGCCGAGCGCATGATGCAGGTGGGGACCGACGGGGTGCAGATCCTCGGCGGCGCCGGTTTCCTGCGCGAGTACTCCGAGGAGATGTGGTATCGCAACCTGCGCGGTCTGGCCGTGCTGGAAGGCTGCTTCAACATCTGATCCCGACATGCCGATTTTGAGGATGACGCAATGATTTATCTGGAACTTCCGCCGAATGTCGCGAACATGCAGAAGATGGCCAACGGTCTGGCCAAGTCCATGTTCCGCCCCATTTCCCGCAAGTACGACAAGGCCGAGCACACGCCCCCGAAGGAGCTCGATGCGCTGAAGTCGATGCTGGGCGGCGGTGGCGGCGGCATGGGTGGCCTGGGCGGTGGCGGCAAGGACAAGGAAGCCAAGCCCGGCGTCAAGAATGGCGGCAACATGATCGCCATCGCCGCCATGACCGAAATGTGCTGGGGTGATGCGGGTCTGGCCCTCGCCATCCCCGGTCAGGGCCTGGGCAACGCGGCCATCATGGCGGCCGGAACACCCGAGCAGAAGGAAAAGTTCGGTAAGTGCTGGGCTGCCATGGCCATCACCGAACCGGGCACTGGTTCGGATGCCGGCAACATCAAGACCACCGCCAAGAAAGATGGTGACGACTACATCATCAACGGCGAAAAGATCTATATCACCGCGGGTGGCCGTGCCAGTCACGTGGTGGTGTGGGCCAACATCGACCCCACCAAGGGCAAAGCGGGCATCAAGTCGTTCGTGGTGCCGAAAGATCTGCCCGGTGTCGAGCTGGTGCGCCTGGAGAAGAAGATGGGGATCCGCGCGTCGGATACTGCTGCCATCACCTTCACCAACGTCCGCGTTCCCAAGGACAACCTGCTCGGTTCCGAGGAAATCAAGGACAAGAAGGAAGGCTTCGGTGGGGTCATGCAGACCTTCGACAACACGCGTCCACCAGTGGCCGCGATGTCGTTGGGCGTGTCCCGCGCTTCTCTGGATCTGACCAAGGAGCTCCTGGCGAAGGAAGGCGTCGTTCTGGAGTACCAGAAGTCCCGTTGGACCAATGATGCGCTGCGCGCCGAGATCGAGTGGATGGAGTCCGAGTGGGAATCGGCCTATCTCCTGACCATGCGCGCGGCCTGGATGGCTGACAACGGTCAGCCCAATTCCAAGGAAGCTTCCATGTGCAAGGCCAAGGCCGGGCGCGTGGGCAACTACATCGTCCTGCGCTGCGTCGAACTGACCCGTAATCTGGGCTACAGCGAAGTGCATCTGCTGGAGAAATGGGCGCGCGACCAGAAGATTCTGGATATCTTCGAAGGCACCCAGCAGATTCAGCAGCTCATCGTTGCCCGTCAGGTGTTGGGCAAGAGCTCCAAGGAACTGCGCTGATCCCCAGGCTGGCAGATGCGCCGCGCATCTGCCATGCTTGATCGAAATGCCCTGGCTGGTTTTCCAGCCAGGGTTTTTTTTATGCGCTTTTTCGAGAAAAAGAGGCGCTCAAGTTTTCCGTGGGGCGTCCGATATTCGAGTCCAGAATCGCAGGCTTGAGCGCTTTTTCAGGGATGGAGGCGACAATGCCGCTTTGTCCAATCGCCGATCGATTTGTCCGCCTTACCGGCGGTCCATTGTCTTTCGGATCGCTGGCTCCGGTTGTGTCACCTGCCAGTTTGGAACGAAAACTACACCTTGGCCGCCGGGTGACGCGGGCGAGCGCCCTGTTCTGGCTCTTGCTGGGTTTATTGGCGGTGTTGGCGATCGATCTGGGACTGACCCGCCTCGGTCTCTGGGACATCATGCCGCTGATTGGCTTGGGGGCCCTCCTGGCGCTATCGATGCAGACATTCTTCAAGCCCCGCCTGATGAGCCGTCAACCCGTGCTTTTGCCGCTGATCACACCTGTGGCGATCGGCCTGCAGTTTCTCGTGCTGATGCAGCTGATCCGGATCGACGAGTACGGATACCTGAGTGCCTTCGGCAGCTTGCTGGGTTTGGTGACGCTGCAGTGCTATCTGGGAATTCAATATGGTGGGCGCATCAGCTTTCTGGTCGGCGTTGCGCTCACACTTGTCCTACACAGCCTCTATCTGGTGGGCCGCACTGAAAGCAGCCTGTTTCAGCCTGAGGAAGAGTTTCTCTGTGTCGGGAGTGCGCTGGCCATTTGCAGTGTGATGGCCATGGCTAACAGCTTTCAGCGGGGGCGCCGGGATGGCCTCGCTCATCTCTACAAGCAACAGGCCGAGCAGACCCGTCTGATCCGGCGGCAGCGCCAGGCGCTGGACCTGCGGTCGAGAGCGCTGCTTGAGGCCAATGAAAACCTGCGGCAGGTTTCGCTTTCCGACGGATTGACGGGCGTCGCCAACCGGCGCTGCTTTGATGAGAGCCTGCACCGGGAGTGGTTTCGTCACACACGCGGAACCGCGCGGAGTGGGCAGCAGCGCGTCAGTGATTCAGCCGAGCGCCCCGGGCTCGGTTTGCTGCTGGTGGATATCGATGCCTTCAAGGCCTACAACGATCGGTATGGCCATATGGCGGGTGACGATTGTCTGTGCCGGGTGGCCGGGGCCATCCGCCGTGCGACGCTGCGCTTGGGCGATCTTGCCGCTCGCTATGGCGGCGAGGAGTTTGCGGTGCTGCTGCCCGAGACCACGCTGGAGGGTACCGAGAATGTGGCCTTGCGCGTCATGGCGAACATCGAGGAGCTGAACATTCCGCACGAGGATTCCCCGGTGGCTTCGATCGTCACCGTGAGCATCGGGATCGCGCACCTGGGTGAGGCGCCGCATCTTGAGGTGGCGGCTTTCTTGGGAATGGCCGATCAGGCCCTCTATCAAGCCAAGAATCAGGGACGCAATCGCATCATCGTCCGGCTGCCGGCGTGACCGGGGTGCACGTTGCCGGCCTCCAGTGATCGGAACCCGGTCCGTGCCCAAGCCGCGCACGCCTGGGTCAGGACAGGCCGGCGATGAGCTTTTCGAGCTGAACGGCATCGACGGCGAAGCGCCGGATCCCCTCGGCCAGTTTTTCCGTGGCCATGGCGTCCTCGTTCAACAGCCAGCGAAACCGGCTTTCGGACAGGTCGAGACGTGCCAGGTCTGCGGTGCGGGCCGTGGCCGGATCGAGCCGGCGCGGCAGGGGATCCTGCCGAGACTCAAGCTCTGACAGCAGGACAGGAGAAATGGTGAGCAGGTCGCAGCCTGCCAGCGCGGTCACCTGGCCGACGTTGCGGAAACTGGCCCCCATGATCTCGGTGTCATGGCCGAACTTCTTGAAGTAGTTGAAGATGGCGCTGACCGATCCGACACCGGGGTCATTCTCGGGCAGGTAGGCTTCCACCCCGTCGCGTTGGCGGTACCAGTCGGTGATCCGACCCACGAAGGGCGAAATCAGCCGAACCCCGGCCTCAGCACAGGCCACTGCCTGGGCTAGGCAGAACAGCAGTGTCATGTTGCAGCGGATGCCTTCGCGTTCCAGCACACGAGCCGTTTCGATCCCCTCCCAGGTGCTGGCCAGTTTGATCAGCACGCGCTGGCGGTCGATCCCGGCCGCTTCATAGAGTGCAATCAGCCGACGTGCCTTGGCGAGGCTGGCCGGAACGTCAAAGGACAGGCGGGCATCGACTTCGGTCGAGACGCGCCCCGGTACGATCCGCAGGATCTCCATGCCGAAGTTGACGGCCAGCTTGTCCATGGCGGCGTCCAGGCGCTGCTCAGCGGTGCCACTCTGGGCCTGTCCGAACCGTACCGCTTCTTCCATGAGATGCCGGTAAGCCGGCTGGCCGGCTGCCGCGAGGATCAGGGACGGATTGGTGGTCGCATCGGTGGGCCGGTAGCGCCCGATCGCCTCGATATCGCCGGTATCGGCGACCACCGTGGTATAGGCACGCAATTGTTCCAACTGGTTCATCGACAGTCCTCCACATGGGAAGTCAGAAAATCGGTTCGCGAAGGCTCGAGCGTCTGAGTGGGGGGCACTCCCCTTGTGCGGGCTCGGCAGAGGCGGTCAATCAATGGAGCCGCATGCGGGCTGCAGCCTCCTCACTTGGTCCCTCTGCTGCGGCCGGCCAGCGGAAGAAGCGCCGGGCGTTGGCGGTCGTGCGCCGGGCCAGCTCGACGGGATCATCACCCCGGGCGCGTGCCACTGCTGCGTGCACATGGGGCAGAAAGGCAGGCTCATTGCGTCCATCGCGCGGACGCGGACGCAGATCCCGCGGCAGCAGGTAGGGGCAGTCGGTCTCAATCATCAGTCGATCGGCGGGAATGTCGCGTACCAGTTCCAGCAGATGCCGTCCCCGGCGTTCATCGCAGATCCAGCCGGTAATGCCGACGTACAGGTCTAGGTCGAGGTAGGCATACAGCGCGGTCCGATCGCCTGTGAAGCAATGCACCACGGCATCGCCGATGGCATCGCGCGCGGCCCGGATCATCGCCAAGAAGCGCTCGTGGGCATCGCGTTCGTGAAGGAAAAGCGGCAAACCGAGATGTGCGGCCTGTTCCAGGTGCCACTCGAAAACGCGCTCCTGCGCCGGACGAGGCGAGAAATCCCGGAAGAAATCCAGGCCCGTTTCTCCGATGGCCAGCACTTCGGGCGCGTCCCACAGCGTCGCCAGGTCATGGAGCTGCGCGGAATCATGCTCGGCTGCATGGTGCGGATGAACCCCGGCCGTGCAGCGCAGAAGTGCAGGGTGCGACTGGGCGAGCGCCAGCGCTTTCCGGCTGCAGGTGAGCGAGCTGCCTGTGACCATCATCCCGGAGACGCCGGCAGCTATCGCGCGATCCAGGACCGACTCGCGGTCGGCATCGAAGGCATCGTGGGTCAGGTTGGCGCCGATATCGAACAGATCCATCAGGTGGGCTCCGTGCGGCGCTGCGCGCGATGTAAGCGGGCAAAACGCAGGGCGATGGCGAGCGGTACCAGACCGCCCAACCCGTAGAGCGGGAGCACCACCCAGACGGTCCAGGGGTAGGGGGGCGGCTGGTGATGCAGGTAATGGCTCCAGACCAATGCGCCGCCAAGCTGCCAGATCACGGCGCACGCCAGTGCGGCGATGGCCCGTGTTCGCGGGGGTGGTTCGGCCCGGACGCCGTAGCGACCCTGCCAGCGCGACAGCGCCAATCCGGTTGCCAACAAGGCCACGCCCATGAGGCAGAGTACATAGGGCCCAAAGGCCAGATTGAGGCGGAGGAAAGTCCGTTCCGGTATGGCTGGATTGAAGTATGCCGTTACCGTCTGGCCGATCGCGTACGGTTCAAGGGCCGCTTCGGCCGCTTGGCGTGACAGTGGAATGCGCCGGGAAAACAACTGATCGGTGCGCAAGACTTCTTGGCCCACACTGAAACGGTAGGCGACGTAGGGAACGAAGCGATCGTCCTCGACGGAACGGATTCCGCGATCCACGACGGCGGCCGGGATCGCGCGGAATCCCTCCACTTGCCGGATCTGGAAGACCAGTCGCTGAACGCCCATGAACAGCAAGACCACGCCAGCTAGGACGCAAATCAACAGCAGGCGGCGCTGGATCAACGCCGATGGGGATGCAGCATGGGATAATGGCATGACGGGATAACAACGCGTGATTCAAATGATCAATTGTCGCATGGATACTGGCGACTGCTCTATATTCAAGATATTGCCATCTATCGGATTTATGTATTAAATTGTTCAATTAAAATACGGTACCTCTCTTGACAGCCATGACTCAACCTCCCAAGCCAGCCGTGATCGACCTCGAGACGCGTGAGCGAATTCTGCAAACCGCTTTCGAGATGTTTGGTCGTTATGGCTACGACGGTGTTTCCATCGACCAGATCTCCAAAGCCTGCGGCCTGAGCAAGGGCGCGATGTACTGGTACTTCCGGAATAAGGAAGCTCTGTTCGTCGAGTGTGTCAAGCGGCTGCGCAAGCTGTTCGTGGCCCATATCTACGGTCCGATGGCCGGTGCTGATAATCCCTGCGAGCAGATGTTGAAGTTCTTTCAGGGAATCGAGAGCATCCTCAAGGATTCAGAGAATCTCGAAAGTGTTTCGGGCCTGCTGATCGGCGTGGGGCGCGTTGATCGGGATCTGATCAAAGAGTTCCGGGTGCGTGCGCGCCGGGATGCGGAACAGTTTCTCGCAAGCATTCTCGAAAACGGCCGACAATTCAAGCACTTCCGTTTTCTTGGGGATGCCTTGCCAGTCGCGCGGGCACTGTTCATCGTATTAGAAGGGTGTCTTGTTCAGGCGCGCTCTGATACAGCCGAGCAGACAGCTGATGCGGTGCACCGCCTCGCATTAGGGTTCTTTCTTGCCTGCGGTGCCAAACCACCAGCGGAGCTGGGGTACGAAACGCTGGCGAGCGGGGTACGAGCCCCAATTTCTTGACACCCCCGCGCAGCGGTTTCTATAGTGGACCGCCCGGCTCGCCCCCAGCTGGTGGCGAGCCCGCCCATTTTCTACCGGCTCATCATGATCCCGGGGATTGCACCCGGCCCCGCTGACAGGAAGAGACATGTTCGGCAAGCTATTCGGGAAGAAAAAGGTCGGTCCTCATCTCGTCCACATCGAAGGTGTCGACAAGCCGGTGGAGTGTGACGAAAAGACCTTCATCCTGTCGGCTGCGCTGCGTGATGGCATCGCGATTCCCTATAGCTGCCGTGTGGGTGGCTGCGGTACCTGCAAGGTTCGGCTTCTGGAAGGCAAGGTGAAGGAATTCACCGACAAGACCTACCTGTTGAGTCAGGAGGAACTGCGTGCCAACTATATCCTGTCCTGTCAGTGCCAGCCCCGCTCCGATGTCCGGATTCAGGTCGATGGACTGGATCTGTCGGCCGAGGCCCAGGCGTCCGTCCATGAGGTCGTCAACCGGACGGGGCTGATCAAGGCGCTCAATCACCTCACCCACGACATCGTGGAAGTGCGCATCGAGCTGGACGGCCCGATGGCGTATACGGCGGGCGAGTACGCCGATATGCGCGTGCCGGGCGTACTGGATGAGTTCCGCTCTTATTCCTTCGCGGCCCGTCCTGATCCTGCACAGGCCAATCGGGTGATCTTCCACATCCGCAAAGTTCCGGGTGGAAAATTTACCGAATGGCTGCACCAAGCCGACCGCATCGGCGCCCGAGTGGAGCTGCGCGGGCCGTTTGGCGACTTCCGCCTGCGTTCTGCGGCAGCGCCGATGGTCTGTGTGGCGGGCGGCAGCGGCATGGCACCGATCAAGGCCCTGCTTGAGCAGGCGCTCGTCGATGGTGTGCAACGGGACTGTACCTACCTATTTGGCGCACGGTCGCAGAAAGATCTGTATTGTCAGGATGACATGGATCGGATCGCCGCCCAATGGAAGGGTCGGTTCCGCTACATTCCGATCCTTTCCGAGGAGCCTGAGGACAGCGACTGGACCGGCCCGCGCGGTCTGGTGACGGAGTTCCTCACTCGTGAGGTGCCTGAGCTTGCGACCTGCCATGCCTATATGTGCGGCCCCCCGCCGATGCTCGATGCCGCCATTGAGGTGTTGAAGGGTGCTGGCATCCCTGGTGAACACATCCACTTTGACAAATTCCTGGACAAGAGCCACTTGGCCAAGGCGCATATCGACGAACCCACCTCGCACATCGGCGATAAAGGCTGACATCCGGCAACTTAGGCTCTGCATGCCGTGCTGGTGTCGTGGCGCCAAGGCGTTCGCCGGCCCGTCAACGGTTGTAGCGGCTCTGAGGCAGCCTTTGCCCGGATAAGAGCCGCAAAAATTGGCGTCAACTTGCCCTAACCGTCCTCTGCCGCGTGGATGCACGGGAAGACCGGCTTGACGCCATCACAGTCGGCTGATCAGGAACAGAAGGGCCAGATTTCCCAAGGCACTGATGATGAACAAGCCGCGCCAGGTGGCGACCGGATCGCGGGCGAGGATGGGCGGGCGGCGCGCCGTGACGAAAGCGGGGTTGGGCTCGGTGAGATCGTGAAGAAACTCGGAAAGCTCTGCCTGACGCAACTCGGGATTGCGCTTCAGGGCCTTCTCCAGTGCCCAGTCGACCCACAGTGGCAGGTCCGGCACCCACTGGCGCGCCGGGGTGTAGGTAAGGCGGCGGATGGTGGTTTCATCGTAGTGCTCGCCGTAAGGCAGATGGCCGGTGAGCAGCTCATAGGTGATGACCGCGAGCGAAAAGAGATCCGAGCGTGAACTGCAGGGCTCGCCGAGCAGATATTCCGGTGCCGTATAGAGTCGCGTGCCGAGCAGCGTCAGGCGCTGGATGGGGGAGGTAATCTCTTCCACCCCGGCGATCTTGGTCGAACCGAAGTCGATGATCCGGGCCGTTCCGTCCGCATCGATGAGAATGTTTTCGGGCTTCAGATCCTGATGAATCATCTCCAGGCGATGAAAGGCCATGAGGCCGCGGGCGATCTGGCCGACCAGGTCACGGACACGATGCAGGTCCGGCTGCGGATGCCCATGCATCCACTGCCGCAGCGTCTCACCCGCGATGTACTCCGAAACCGTATAGAGAAACTGCCGGGGGCGGCTGGGCTCGATCACGCGCAGCACATGCGGACTGTGCAAACGCTTGCCGACCCACTCCTCGTGCGTAAACAGGTCGAGATAGACCGGATCGTCCTGATAGTTGACCGAGGGGGTCTTGATCACGACCTGGACGCCGCTGTCCTCATCCACGGCGAGATAGACCTGGCTGCGTGCGCTGGCGTACAGGGCGCGGATGATCCGGTAGCCGTCAATCCGCATCCCGGGATCGAGCTCCGGGGGAAACGGCTTCTCGGTGAGCTGGTCGAACCAGCCTTGCGCATCGGTCTGGGGGAGCGCGTCGAAACGCATAATCTGACAACTCACGTTGTCCGGACTGCCGGCATGTAAGGCACGGGTAGCGATTTCCCGCGCTGCTCGGTCCAGGTGATCGGGGTGGGCCTGAATCGCGGCGATCAGTGCTTGATCGCTGACATACTCATGCACGCCGTCGGTGGTGAACAGGAAGAGGTCACCGACTTCGACCGGAAAATGGTGGTAGTCGATGTCCAGATGCAGGTCGATACCCAGCGCGCGCGTGAGGAAGTTCCGGTCCTCCGACACCCAGATGCGGTGGTCCTGGGTGAGCTGGGTGAGCTCACCGCGGCGCAGCCGGTAAATACGGGTGTCGCCGACGTGGAATAGATGCGCCGTGGTGGACTTCACCACTAGCGCGCTTAGTGTCGTCGCGCAACTGCGCCGCGTACTGTCGGCGCCCTGACCGCATAGCCAGCGGTTGGTGGCAAGCAGCACCTTTTCCACGGAGGTTTTCACCGTCCAGGATTCGGCGGTGCAGAAATAATCGTGGAGCAGACTTTTGACGCTGGTTTCGCTGGCGACGCGTCCGGCGGCGCTGCCACTCACGCCATCGGCCAGCACGGCGACGATGCCCTTGCTCTCCAGCAGTGGCGATTCCGGAATCAGGACGCCGTAACTGTCTTGGTTCTCGGTTTTGGCGCCCCGGTCGGAATACTGTCCGACCGTCACCATTGCGCGGGCCTCGAGCGTCATCCTGAGTCTCCAACTCGCCGGCCGAGCACGGCCACGCGCATCCCGCGCGGCGATCAACCGATCTTGATCATCTGGACGGTGCCATCGGGCAGAACTTCAGCGGTTTCGCCGCGCGGTTCGGCCAGGAGCAACGCGATCAGGACCAGGACCACCAATCCAGTACCGCCGATGACCATGAAAAACACCTGAGGTGATACCAGCGACAGCACGGTCAGGAAAACGAGTCCGCCGACGTTGCCGTAGGCCCCCGCCATGCCCGCAATCTGGCCAGTCATGCGACGCTGAATCAAGGGCACCATGGCGAATACTGCGCCCGATCCGCCTTTGGCGAACAGGCCGCACAGCAGTGTGTTGGCGACAACCAGCGCGACCGGCCATTCCTGCGTGACCTGTCCCAGCAGCAGAAAGCTCCCGGTGATGCCGGAGAACAGCATCAGGAGGCTCAGCCGCCGACCGATGCGGTCGCTCAGGATGCCGCCAGCCGGACGGGCGATGAGATTCATCACAGGATAGGTACCCGCCAGAATCCCAGCTGTGACCGGAGAAAGCTTGAACTCATCGAGATAGAACAGCGGCAGCATGGAAACCAGCGCCAATTCGGAGCCGAAGGTGACAAGATAGGCCAGATCCAGAATCGCGACCTGTCGGAATCGATAGCGGAAGAGCTCCGGTACGGGTTTGGACAGGACCTCTCGATTTACCTGGTAGATCTTCCAGCCCTGATAGCCGCAGACGGTGGCGATGCCCAGATAGAGGATGTTGCTGGTGGCCGGAGAAAACCAGGCGAGCCCGGCGGGAGAAAGCTTCCAGACCAGCAACGCCAGTGCGCCGTAGATGGGCAGGCTCATCAGCAGGTAAAGCGCGAGATCGCCGCGGCTGGTGACTTCCATCGCGCCCATCTTCTTGGGCTTGAAATAGGTCGAGCCCTTGGGGGTATCGGTGACCGACCGGTAGTACACCACCCCGTAGGCGATGGCGACTACGCCGGTCGCCGCGATGGCATAGCGCCAGCCGTTGGCGCCGCCGAACCATAAGGCCAAGGTGGGCAGCAACATGGCGGAGGCGGCCGAACCGAAATTGCCCCAGCCGCCATAAATTCCCTGTGCGATCCCCGTCTGTCGCGCCGGAAACCACTCGCCGATCATGCGGATGCCGACCACGAATCCCGCACCGACAAAGCCAAGTAGGAATCGGGTCACGGCCAGCTGCTCGAAATTCTGCGCCAAGGCGAAGGCAAAGCACATCAGCCCAGAGCTGATGAGAATGATGGTAAACATCCGCCGCGGGCCGAAGCGGTCCACCAGCATGCCAACCACGATGCGTGCGGGAATGGTCAGCGCCACGTTCAGGATCAGCAGGATGCCAACTTCCTGTTCGTTCAGGCCAAAGTTCTGCCGCAGCGCAGCCATGAGCGGGGCGTGGTTGAACCAGACAGCGAAAGAGATGAAAAAGGCGATCCAACTTAAGTGCAGGATGCGCATGTTTCCTTTGAAGGATAATAGGTTGAGTTTCTCCGACATGGCGATCCCGGCCTGAAAAGGAAGTGATGGCCGGAGACAAGCAATATGCGCGCCAGTTGGCGCCATCGGGTGCAGCGTCCCGATGCAAACGGCGCACCGTCCGCGTCATTCGACGACATCGTCGGCTATTCAGTGCGTTGGGAGCGACACGCGACCACCGGTCTGGCGCATCCCGCCGGCGGAGTGCACGGTTGAGGGGCACTCTGAGGCCCCCGATATCGCTCGTCAGAGGCATCATGCACCATCTTTGATGCAGCCTCTTTGAGTTGGTGCGTCTTTTGCGCTAAATGGGTGCGGCAGAACCGGTGTTCTACGATCCGGCGCGCAGCACGGCCATGGGGGCGGCGGACAGGGCAACCGACAGATCGTCCCACGCGTCAGGCGGACAGGGCGCGCCAGTCAGCAAGTTCTGCCACGGTCCTGCTGGAAGGTCGGCATCGAGTTGCAGGCGCGTCCCTGTCCAAAGCGTTGCGTTCAGTTGCTCCGGATCCCCTTGGCAGGCGGTATGCAGCAGGCGCGGCGCCAGAACGATCATTGCGCGATCTTCGAAGATCCGAGCAAAGGCGCACAGATGATCCGCCCGTGGACCGCTGACGGTCAGGGGCAGATAGCTGCCGCGCTGGAACAGGGCCGGGTCTTCCCGGCGCCAGGTCAGGATCGTGACCAGCAGGTGCAGCTTGAGTGTCCCCTCATCGCGTGCGGCCCATGCGGTTTCCCATCGGTCGGCCGGCGCGGGGTGCTTGAGCAGGCGATCGAGGAGTTCGCGCCGTTTCGCGTAGTCCACGGGGCGGCGGTTATCCGGGTCGACGAGGCTCAGGGCTTCGAGTTCGATCCCCTGATAGATATCCGGCATGCCGGGCACTGTGGTCTGCAGCAGGCTCTGAACCAGACTGTTCCAACGGCCGAAGGGGATCAACTGGGTGACGAATCGGGTCAGGTCATCGGGAAACGGATTGTTGGCGCCCGCTTCGAGGATACCGCGGATGAAACGCTCCAGTGCGCCCTCGTAGGCCATGTCGGGGCTGAACCAGGAGCTCTGCTCCTTGCCTTCGCGAGCCGCCTTTTGCATGTAGGCCACGATGCGATCGGCGTAGTCGGGCTCGGTTGCGGCGACGACGCGCTCGGGCCAGGTGCCGATGAGCGTCTGGTAGAGCAGGTATTCGTGATGGGAACTCGGTAGCCGTTCGCCATCCATCTCGGTCAGGTGGCGGCGATTGATCCGCGCCCAGCGTTGCAGTGCGTCGGCAAACGCCTGCGGGCACTCGGACAGCACATTGATTCGCGCCCGGACATCTTCACTGCGCTTAGTGTCATGAGTCGTGCTGGCAAGCATCTGGTGAGGAAACAGTTGAGCGCGCCGTTGGTTGTGATGGTGAAAGGCGGCGATGCTGATTTCCGCGCGCGCTGGATTGCTGCCCACCTCGTTCAGCGAAGCCAGGGGGAACATGCGATAAAACGCGGTGTCCTCCACCGATTTCGCCATCACAGGGCCCGTATATTGGGCAAAACGCATGGCGAAATCCTGCATCGCCAGCCGCTGCAAGCGGGGAACGTCGTCAGCCACGTCCAAAGCCAGCACGCGATGGATGAAATCATAGATGGTGGTTTCCTCGCGGGCACGGCGCTTCTTGGCTTGGGCTACCGCCCAATCGAGATCGCGGCGGTCCTCTTCCTGAGCGCCTTGGCGGTCGACATAGGTCCGGTAAACCGGAAACGCTGCCACGATCTCACCCAGCGCTGCGCGCAAGGCGTTGACCGTGAAATCACGCGTGAATGGGTCCCCCTCCGCCAGTCGCCCCAGCCGGTTGGCGAGCACGTTGAGCTCACTGGCCAGGGTATTGCGCATCAATGTTCGCTTGGCCGCATACACCACCTCGGCCATGGATCCAGTTCGTCCAGTGAATGCACTGAAGCTGTCCCGCAGGGCGGTCAGTCCGTTGCCATCGACCTGCAGTCCGTTCATGAGCCGGATGAACTCATAGCCGGTCGTTCCATGGACCGGCCAGGATCCCCGCAGCGATTCGTGATCGGCCAGGATTTTTTCCACCACGGTATAGACCGCTGGTTCCGTTCCGGGCGGCTGTCCCAGGGCGGTCCGGGTGGCGGCAGCCAGCTGAGTGAAGTAGGCCAGGGGATCATAGAGTCCGTCGGGATGGTCGATGCGCAGACCGTGGACACGGCCGAGCCGGACCTGTTCCAGGATCAGCGCGTGGGTGGCCTCGAACACTTCCGGCCGTTCCATGCGCAGTCCGGCCAGATCGTTGATATCAAAAAAGCGCCGATAGTTGATCTCGTCGACGGCCACCCGCCAGAACGAGAGCCGCCAAGGCTGCTGCTCGAGCAGGCCATGCAGGCTGTCGTCTCGGGAAAAATCGCCATGATGAGCATTGATGGTGGCCACCTGATGCGCGATATGGGCATCGATTGCCGGATTGCGGGCGCTGAGGGCGGCGAGGGCGCGCTTGTGGATTTCCTTGTCCCGCTCGCGTTCGCGCAGGGCCTCGCCATCGCTTTTGGAACGCAACGGCAGATGGCCGAATGCGGTGATGAGGCTTTCGAACTCCAGCAGATCCGGATGGCTCCCCCCCAGCCGCTGGCGCAATGCATCGAGTTCGAGATTCAGGATTCGTGGATAGGTGGACGGATCGAGCGGAAATCGGTGTTCGTAGTAGTGCAGGGAAAAGCTGCCGACCTCGGGGTCGAAGCGCAATACCAGTTCGCCACCCGCCAGGGTCTCGCCATAGGGGGCCCCGAGGATGGGGACGAGTACCTTGCCATGGAGCTCGCGTTTGAGCGGATGCCAGTCGATGTCGAAAAAGTCCGCCCAGGGCGACGCCGGACCATTTTCGAGAACGGACAGCCACCAGGGATTGTCGTCCCCCATCACCCCCATGTGGTTGGGCACGATATCCCAGATCTGTCCCATGTCATGCGCTTCGAGTGTCTGGCTCAAGGACTCGAATCCCTTCGTTCCCCCCAGTTCCGGGTTGAGCGCGCAATGGTTGACCACATCGTAGCCGTGCGTGCTGCCCGGTCTGGCCTGCAGAACCGGGGAGAGATAGACGTGGGATATCCCCAGGGCAGCCAGATAGGGCACCGTTGCGGCGGCATCGGCAAAGGTAAAGCCCGCATGCAGCTGCAGGCGGTAGGTGGCCGTGGGCCGATAGCGTGCACGCATGGATTATTCCTCTCCCGCCATGATCGACCACATCACACTCCATCCCGGCAAGTCATCCGCGGCGGCAGCCGCCGAATCGCTGCGATAGATGACCGAGGCTCCAGCCGCAGCCGGCGCGGCTACCGCTGAGTCGCCCAGGTTGGCGATCAAGCTCAGGCTGCCGGTATCGGGCCAGTGCCAGCGGATCTGGAGCCGTGATCCGCTGATGTCGACGTCGGTCCTGGGTGTGGACGCGCCGAGCAGGGGAACGACATGGGTGGCGCGCAGCGTCAGAAGCCGCTGGTGCAGCGCCAGCCAGTCCCGATGGATGGCCTCGTCGATCTCGCCCCAATGCAGGCAGCTTTGGGCGAAGGTATCGGGATGCGTGGGGTCCGGGATGCGGGCGCGGGCCTGGGGGTCGGCGAACTCCGGAAAGGCTGCGAACTCCTTGCGTCGTCCTTCACGCACCGCGTCGCCCAGCTCACCTTCAAATCCGCAAAAGAAGAGGAATGGCCGGACACTGCCCCATTCCTGTCCCATGAACAGCAACGGCGGGCTAGGCGCCAGCAGCAGGATTTCGGTCAGGGCGCGCACGCGGTGGGGCGGCGCGAGCTGCGTCAGTCGCTCGCCCAGGGCACGGTTGCCGATTTGATCGTGATTCTGGAGAAAGTTGACGAAGCACAGCGGAGGGAGGTGAGCGCTGGGTTCGCCGCGACGTTCGCCATTCCGGAACGGGGAGGGATCTCCCTGATAGGCAAATCCTTCGCTCAGGCAGCGGGTCAGCTGGTGTAACGGCTGATCGACGAAATCTCGGTAATAGCCTGCTCCATCTCCGGTCGCCAAGACATGGGCCGCATGATGGAAGTCATCGTTCCATTGGGCCGTGTAGTGCACCGGCTGGCCAGCGGCGGCGCGCGTCAGGAAACGGGCCTGGTTGGCATCGTTTTCCAGAACCAAGTGAATGTGGCGATCCTCGCCGAAGCGTCCCCGTACGGCTTCGGCCAGCGCCGTGAGCACATGCGGCTCCGAGTCGTCGCGAATGGCGTGCACGGCATCGAGCCGCAGCCCGTCGAAGCGATACTCCTCCAGCCAATACAGTGCATTGTGAATGAAATAAGCACGCACCGTGGCGCTGTCGTCGTCATCGAAATTGATGGCCTCGCCCCAAGGCGTATGGTGACGGGGCGTAAAGAAAGACGGGGCATAGGCGTTCAGATAGTTGCCGTCTGGCCCAAAGTGGTTATAGACCACGTCCAGAAACAGCATCAGTCCGTGCGCATGTGCGGCATCGATCAGGGCCTTCAGATCTTCGGGCCGGCCATAAGCACTGTCGGGCGCGAACGGCAAGACCCCGTCATAACCCCAGTTGCGCCGGCCCGGGAAGTCCGCCACCGGCATCAATTCGATTGCCGTGATGCCTAACTCCACCAGATGATCGAGACGCTTGATGACGCCCTGATAGGTTCCCTCGGGACTGAAGCTGCCGACATGCAGTTCGTAGATGACCGCTTCGCGCCAGGGGCGTCCGCGCCAGTCCTCGTGGCGCCACCGGTAGGCGTGCGGGTCGATCAGCTCGCTCGGCCCATGGGCATCGCGCGGTTGAAAGCGCGACGCCGGATCCGGGACGGCCAGGCCGCTATCGAGCCGAAAACAGTAGGTTTGACCAGTGCGGGCCCGATTGGTCACGCATTCGAACCAGCCGTCGCCGCATGGGTCCATGGGCAGCACGTATTCGGCCCGGTCGTCGGAGATCTGCAGCTTGGGTGCCCGCTGGGCCGGTGCCCACAGGCGGAAGCGGATGCGGCCATCATCCAAGCGCAAGGGGCCGAACGGCATCTCGTGCTCAAGGGGAAAGCAGGGACCACTCATCGTCGACCTCCTGATGATTCGAATGCTCGCGCAACAGGACCAGGGAACGTGGTCCAAGTGTCAGCCGACTCCCGCCGCGCAGGTGCCGCGGACGGCCGATGCCGTCTTCGGTCGTGGTATCCAGCACGATTTGCCAGCGGGTGCGACCGTTGAGTTTGAGCAGTGTGAAGGTCATCGGTTCATGGTCGGCGTTGAGCAGCAGCAGAAAATTGTCGTCTGTCATCTGCTTGCCATGGGCGTCGAGTTCTCCCAGGACTTCGCCGCCGAGGAACACGGCCAGCGAGCGGCGGTGTTCCTGATCCCAATCCTGCGTGGTCATTTCGCGGCCATCGGGGTTGAGCCACATGATGTCCTTGACATCCGCGCCGGCGATGCTGCGCCCCTGGAAAAAATGCTTGCGGCGAAACACCGGGTGTTCCTGACGCAGCGCGATGAGGCGGCGAACGTAATGAAACAGCCGCTGCCGATCTTCATCCAGATGCCAGTCGAGCCAGCTCAGTTCGTTGTCCTGGCAATAGGCATTGTTGTTGCCCTGTTGGGTTCGCCCGATTTCATCGCCGGCCAGCAGCATGGGCACACCCTGCGCCAGCAGCAGGCTGGCCAGCAGGTTCCGCTTCTGGCGCCGGCGCAGCGCGTTGACTTCGGGATCGTCGGTCGGGCCCTCGATGCCGCAGTTCCAGCTCAGGTTATGGTTGTGCCCGTCGCGGTTGTCCTCGCCGTTGGCCTCGTTGTATTTCTCGTTGTAGCTGACGAGGTCTTCGAGCGTGAAGCCGTCGTGGGCGGTGATGAAGTTGATGCTGGCGTAGGGGCGCCGCCCTGAGCTCTCGTACAGATCGGACGATCCGGTCAGCCGGTAGGCCAGATGGCCGGTGCGGCCGCCATCGCCCTTCCAGTAGGCGCGCATGACATCCCGGTATTCGGCGTTCCATTCCGTCCAGCCGACCGGGAAATTGCCGACCTGATAACCGCCTTCGCCGACATCCCAGGGCTCGGCGATCAGCTTGACCTGGGAAAGGATGGGGTCCTGACCGATGATTTCGAAAAAGGCCGAGAGCCGGTCCACTTCATAGAGTTCCCGTGCCAGCGCCGCGGCGAGATCGAAGCGGAAGCCGTCCACGTGCATCTCGGTCACCCAATAGCGCAGGCTGTCCATGATCAGCTGCAACACGCGCGGATGAAGCATGTTGAGCGTGTTGCCGCAGCCGGTGAAATCCATGTAGTAACGCGGATCGATCGGGCTCTGGCGATAGTAGGACGCGTTGTCGATGCCGCGAAAGCACAGGGTCGGACCGCGCTCGTTTCCCTCGGCGGTGTGGTTGTAGACCACATCCAGGATCACCTCGATCCCGGCGCTGTGGAGGGTTTTGACCATGGTCTTGAATTCGGAGAGCTCGCCGGTCGCGCTGTAGCGCACTGTGGGGGCGAAGAAGCCGATGGTGTTATAGCCCCAGTAGTTGGTGAGATTGCGATCCAACAGGTGGCGATCGTCCAGAAATTCGTGGATCGGCATCAGCTCAACGCTGGTCACGCCCAGTCGCTGCAGATATTCGATCACCGGCTGGGTCGCCAGCCCGGCGTAGGTTCCGCGCAGGTGTTCCGGTACCTTGGGGTGGTTGCGGGTGAAGCCTTTGACATGGAGTTCGTAGAGAACGGTCTTGTCCCACGGTATGTTGGGCCGGCGATCGTCCCCCCAGACAAAGGCCGGATCGGCCACTTGGCACAAGGGGGTGCCGGCCATGCTGTCGCGGGTGTCGAAGGACAGATCCTCGTCCGGGTGGCCGATGGTGTAGCCGAAGTGGTGATCGTGCCAGAGCATCTGGCCGGTAATCTGCTTGGCGTAGGGATCGAGCAGCAGCTTGTGGGGATTGAAACGATGCCCCTGTGCCGGATCGTAGGGGCCATAGACGCGATAGCCGTAGCGCTGTCCCGGCCGCACCGACGGGAGGTAACAGTGCCAGCATTGGTCGGTCCGTTCGCTCAATGTGATGCAGGCGCTCTGGCGCCCGGTCTGACCATCGAACAGGCATAGATCGACTCGGGTGGCATTTTCCGAAAACAGACTGAAATTGACGCCTTGTCCGTCCCAGGTCGCCCCAAGGGGGTACGGTCTTCCGGGCCAGATTTCCATCTTCATGGGCATGGACTGGATTCCTCGGGATGCTGTAGTGACTGGGTGCTTGCGGGTGCAGCCGTGATCGCCGCGGATTTGGTTTGCCGCTCTTTGCAGCGCGCAAAGTCCGTGCCATACGGGCTCATCATTCGCAAGGCAGACGGCGCTTGGCCGGCAGAGCCGGTCGACCCGGCAGGCAAGGGTGCTTTCTCTGAGAACGCGTCTAGGCAGGTTACTCGCCCCCGCAGCAGGGGTCCAGCAAGGTGCGCGCTTGGGGTTCGGGAGGTCGTGCGCCAGGCTTCTGCCGATGAAGGCGTCATGACAACGGGCTTGTCAGCGCGCCCCTGGCCTCGCTATAAGGGCAGAAACATCAAAATGTGGGAGGGGCCGTCAATGACGGGAGTGATCATCGCGGGTTGCGGCGATGTCGGGCGACGTCTTGCCGTTCGCTTCGCAGAACGTCATATGCCGCTATGGGGCTTTGTGCAGACCTCGATGAGTCTGGCCTATCTCCGTGAGCTGTCCATGGAAGCGGTTCAGATCGATCTCGATCGGAGCGGTGCCCTTTCATGGCCGGAGTGGATGAGTGACTCGCTGCTGTACTATCTGATCCCGCCGCCACGAGAAGGTCAGTCCGATCCCCGGCTGCAGCGGTTTCTCGGCGCCATACCGGCTGACCGGCGCCCCCGGCGCATGATCTACATCAGCACCAGCGCCGTTTATGGTGATCGCAATGGCGAATGGGTCACCGAAGAAACCCCCCCCGCACCCGATACCGACCGCGGGCGGCGCCGTCTGGCGGCCGAACAGATGCTGCAGTCGTGGTGTGAAAACCAGGATGTTTCGTTCGTCACCCTGCGCGTTCCCGGCATCTATGGGCCAGGCCGATTGCCGGTCAAGCGGCTGCGGAGCGGTGGACCGCTGGTGGATGAACGAGAGTCCGCCTACAGCAACCGCATCCACGTGGATGATCTGGTCGAGGTCTGCCTCGCGGCGGCCGAGCGCGCGCCGGACAACCGCATCTACAACGTCAGCGATGGCCATCCCACCAGCATGACCGACTACATGTTGCAGATCGCCGATCTGCTCGGTCTGGAGGCGCCGCCCATCATCAGCATGGACGAAGCCCAGGCCATGCTCAGTCCGGCCTTGCTGTCTTTTCTCAATGAATCGAAGCGATTGGACAATCGCCGCATGCTCAAGGAATTGGGGGTGCGGTTACGCTATCCGACCCTCCGGCAGGGCTTGCCAGCCTGTCTGCCGGAGGTGGTTTGAGCGGATTTCAAGCGGCTTGCGACGCGCCCAGCGCCCGAGCCTCGGATAGCAGCACATTCGGGTCGGGTAGGTCGGTGATGTTGCGGCCATAGTGGGCTTGGCGGATCTGGCCATTGCCATCGATCACGAAAGCAGCCGGCTGCTGGGTTTCGCGGCCCTCGAACGCGCCATGGCCATAACCCTGGCGGACGGCGCGGAACAGGACCGGCAGATTGCCGGGTGCCAGATACCCGGCCAGACTGGCTTCCACACCGTAAGCGGCATAGGACCGGCCTTCGGGATCGCCCAGCAGGGCCGCGCCCTGGCCTTGACGCTGGGCGAAGGCCGCCAGCCGTTCCGGGCTGGACTGGAATACGATGGCCAGCGCCACGCCCGCGCGTTCGAACTCCGGCGCGGCCCGGGTCAGTTCCACCGTGGTCATCTGACATACCGGGCAACCGACATAGCGGTTGAACACCAGCACCAGCGGCTTGCCCTTGAAGCCAGCCAGCGACACCGTGTTGCCGCCAGCGTCGGGCAGACTGAAATCGGGTGCATGGTCACCAGCTTTGAGTTTCGTCATCGTTCTCCCCCGAGACAATCGAATCAAGGCGTCATCGCCCCCTTGGTGCGGCTTGCCGCATCCTTGGAATACGCTAGTCTCACAAATTTCCGCAGCGGCTGCACGGTTTCGCGCGGTCGGCGGCCGATGTCACGCCGTGGATGAGGGCGATCGCGCCCTTACAGGCCCAGCTTGGGCCACAGGGCATCGACGCGCGCCTTGATCTCGGGCGCCATGGTGATCGGCCGGCCCCATTCGCGGGTGGTCTCGCCAGGCCACTTGTTGGTGGCGTCCATGCCCAGCTTGCCACCCAGTCCAGCCACCGGCGAGGCGAAGTCCAGATAATCGATGGGGCTGTTTTCAACCAGATGCACGTCACGCACCGGGTCCATGCGCGTGGTCATGGCCCAGATCACATCGGCCCAGTTGCGCGCGTCGATGTCCTCGTCCACCACGATGACAAACTTGGTGTACATGAACTGGCGCAGGAAGGACCATACTCCGAACATCACCCGCTTGGCGTGTCCCGGATACTGCTTGCGCATGCGCACCACCGCCAGGCGATAGGAACAGCCCTCCGGCGGCAGGTAGAAATCCAGGATCTCCGGAAACTGCTTCTGCAGGATGGGTACGAACACCTCGTTCAGCGCCATCCCCAGCACGGCCGGTTCATCCGGCGGCCGCCCGGTGTAGGTGCTGTGGTAGATCGGCTGGGTGCGGTGGGTGATGCGGTCGATGGTGAATACCGGAAAGCGTTCGACCTCGTTGTAGTAGCCGGTGTGGTCGCCGAAGGGGCCTTCCGGCGCCGTGTCGTCGGGGTGGATGTGGCCCTCCAGCACGAACTCGGCACTGGCCGGCACCTGCAGGTCCGAGCCCCGGCATTGCGCCAGCTCGGTGCGTGAGCCACGCAGCAGGCCGGCAAAGGCATATTCCGACAGCGTGTCGGGCACCGGCGTGACGGCGCCCAGAATGGTGGCCGGATCGGCGCCGAGCGCCACCGCCACTGGAAAGGGCTGGCCGGGATGCGCGCGTTGCCATTCGGCAAAATCCAGCGCCCCGCCGCGATGCGCCAGCCAGCGCATGATCACCCGATTGGGCCCGATCACCTGCTGGCGGTAGATGCCGAGATTCTGGCGCGTCTTGTGCGGCCCGCGCGTGACCACGAGACCCCAGGTGATGAGCGGCCCGACATCGCCCGGCCAGCAGGTCTGGATCGGCAGGCGCGACAGATCCACCTCGCGCCCTTCCCACATCTGCTGCTGGCAGGCCGGCGAACGCACGGTCTTAGGCGCCATGTCCAGCACCTTGCGCATGATTGGCAGGCTGTTCCAGGCATCGCGCAGCCCCTTGGGCGGCTCGGGTTCCTTCAGAAAGGCCAGCGTGTGGCCGATCTCGCGCAGCGCGGCCAGATCCTCCGCGCCCATGGCCAATGCCACACGGCGCGTGGTGCCGAAGAGATTGCCCAGGACCGGGATCTGCGCGTTCTTGGGCCGCTCGAACAGCAGCGCCGGCCCGCCGGCGCGCAGCACCCGGTCGCAGATCTCGGTCATCTCGAGGTGCGGATCGACCGGCGCGGTGATGCGTTTCAGCTCCCCCTGCCGCTCCAGATGGGCCATGAACTCCCGCAGATCGCGATACTTCAATGCCTGATCTCCTTATCGTGCTGCCGGCATGCGGGAGGATGATGGACCAAACGGGCATGTTGGACCAGCATCCCGGTTATCCGGAATAGGGCGTGTCCCAAGACGGTGATCGCACGAGGACTGTGGAGGCATGCTGCGATAAAAAAAATCGCTATTGGTGGTGGTCAGCCGCCCTCATCCGACTTGTCTCTCGCTGAGTTGTTGTGTGCGGCGTGCCACCATGGCTTGAAGGTGAGTCGCAATGCCCGCCACCACGCATAGATGGCATACGGCGAGCGGCACTCTGCTTCATCGAGCAGTCCATGGGCCAACTCGTTGCGCAAATTGGGGCCGAAGGCATCACAGAACAACGACTTAAGCTCAAAGGTCAAATTCTTGCCGAACACCCGGTCGACTTCCGGCAATTCCATCAAGGTGTTCATGCCGTTCTCGCTCTGAATGCCGTCTTTGTCCAGATTCGTTGTCTGGGCTCCGGCCTCCTTGAGATGCACGCGAACCATGTGCTCAATCTGCGGCACCAACAGATGCAGCGCGGTAACGAAGTCACGCTCATAACCGGCAAACAACGCCTTGCCAAAAAGCCCAGCACGCTCCTTGGGCACAAGGGGCGACGGGCGCGACACTTCGACGAAATCGCCTTCGCATAGCCGATGTTCCAATAAGAGCACTTCCAAGGCTGGCCAAATGCCACCTTGCACCATGATGCTGACCAGGATGCCGTAGTCGCGGATCATCTCGGCGCGGATGGCTGTCTCATCGTCCTCCGTCAACTCTCCACCCAATCTCATCGCGGGATGCTTGGCAATGACCCGGCCATCACGGCTCAGCACCGTCCCGGCAAAGAGCGACTGCAAGGAATGCAGGCGCATCCGTTGCAGCGCCCTGCGACGCAATTCTTCTGCGTTTGCATCACCATACAGATTTGCAAATGCGAGCAACGCTTCTTGTGCTGATTTCCCGGTGACGGATTGTCTTGCATTCTCGACGATCTGGGTGAGGTCGACACCGGGTGTTTGGATGAGGCCCATCTCCCCCAACGATCTTTCACCTGAGTCGTTCAGGTGAGCTCGCAGCTCAGCGATTCGTTCATCCACCCGGTGCGTGGCGCTCAGCCCTGGGAATCGTTCGATAAGTCTGGATGGCGTTCTCATAGAAACTCGCGGCCACCATGTGGCTTGGACTTTCCGACGCGGATCGTGCGATGGCTTCCTTGACCCAGCCCTCTGCGACGGCCACCGTCATTTCGGCTGCTTTGACCTCGTCAGGGATGGCTTTGTGCCATTTGGCAGCCGCAGAGAAATACTCTCGCGCCTTGTACCGCTCGCCTTCACCGTCGAATCCGTGGGCCAAGGTTTCCAGCTTGCTTGCCACCTCGGCTCGGTGAACTCGTCCCAGGCAGTTCGATTTCAACAGGTCAGCCAACCAGAATCCAAGGAAACCATCAGCCCGGGTTGCTGCCTTGAATGCGGCAATGATCGACGCCTCCATTTGCTCCAATCGGTCTTCAGCACCGCCCTTGAGCGTCTGTGCCAAGCGAATGGCTCGCTCCCAACACTCCTTTCCATCTTCAATCCAGGTCTCCATATCGAGTGGAATGGATCGATAAGCATCGATGGCCTTCAGCGCGAACATTTGGTTGCGTGGCTGGCCCTTCAGCCAGACCAGATCGCTGAGCCGCGCCTTCAGCCAGTCGTCGTCTACCGCATCGACGATCTTTACAAAGGACAGGACATCTGCATTCGTCAGATCATCGGGAATGACTGTTCGTCGGTCATGAATCATGGCAAAGGGCTTGAAGGGTTCGTTCGGACTCGACGGCGAAAGCTTCATCGAGCAGGCGTCGGCAAGCAGCCAGAGTACCTTTCCATGCTCATGGCGACCCTGTTCGATTGCGTCACGCGCGGCAGTGGAAAACGCCTGCCACATCGCCTCATACCCTTCGCGCGGTGTTCCAGAAATTGCTTCCTTCCAGCCCGAATCCGCAAAATCCTGAGCTGAGATGGGCAAATCTACCGGATAGCGTTGACTGATCATGATGATGTTCTCCAACGAAGACATGGCATACGGTGTGGCACATTCATGATGCTTCTATAGACTCGGCGTCGTGATGCCTCTACTCAGGAAGTGATCATGGAACTGCGAAATCTGCTTCAGCCTGACGAATGCGGCGGAATGGATGACATTCGCGCCGAAATCGACCGGATCGATCGGGCCGTCGTCGGTTTGATCGGGCGGCGCTACCAATACGTATTGGCGGCGGCGAAGTTCAAGACGTCCGCAACGTCCGTCAAAGCCCCGGAACGATTGACAGCCATGCTGGCGAGGCGGCGGGAATGGGCCGTGGAGGAGGGGCTGAACGCCGACATGATCGAAAAGCTCTATGCGGATCTGGTGGCGCATTTCATCGATGAGGAAATGCAGCGCTGGAAGGCGGACCGCGAATAGCGCCGGGCTTGCGCCGCCCCGTGTTTCAACAGCGGAAATACTCAGTCTATGGGCAGGGTTCAGGTGCGGGGTCAGCGATGGGGTTTGGGGGCATCGAGCAGACGCCCGCGCACGCGAGCATGACGTTCGGCCATCAGCCATCCTTCTTCTGCTTCCGCTACCGGCCGGCCGGAGCCCGGCAATCTTCTGTCGCGTGAGATCCTCTATTTGTTGAGCGCGGTCGCCAAGGAGGGGATCTGCGGTATGGAAGTCGTCGAGGTGTCGCCGCCCTATGATCAATCGGAAATCACGGCGCTGCTGGCCACCCGCACCATCGTCGATGTGCTCGGCGACCCTGGTCGCTTATGGCAAACTCGGATCCCACCGGTCCATCATTCGTGGCTGGAGTGCCTGAGGAGTTCAGCATGTCGACACCGTTACCCCTGCTGCTCGCTACCGGATTTGGCCTTGGCCTGCTGCATGCCCTGGACCCGGATCATGTGCTTGCGGTGGCCAACCTGAACCGGGCTCGGGCTGGCTCGGGCCGGCGGGCCTCGCTGAGCTTCTGTGCCCGCTGGGCATTGGGGCATGGTGTTGCGCTGCTGGCGATCGGCGCGCTGGTGTTGCTGGCCGGGATGGCGGTGCCGGCACAGATCGCCGAAGGGGCGGAATATCTGGTCGGCTGGGTGCTGATCGTCCTCGGCGTCGGGGCGCTCTGGTCCGTATTTTCCGGCGAGGCGCCGATCCGCTGGCATCGCCATGACGCCAACGGCGCTTCCCATCTTCATGTCGCCGGCTTGCCGGCGCACCACGGTCGCCGCGCCGTGGCAGTGGGGTTGCTGCATGGCACGGCTGGCTCGGCCTCGCTGCTGGCGCTGGCGCCGTTGGCCGGTGCTCCGGATCCCTGGATCGGCATGAGCTATCTGGTGTTGTTCGGGAGCGGTGTGCTGCTGGCGATGATGATATTCGGCAACGTCCTGGGCGGTGGTCTGGGACTCCTGCAGGGGCGTCTGCCGCGTCTGGCGAGTGCCTTGCGGGTGGCGCTGGCGTTGGCCGCCATGGGGCTGGGTGTGGCGTGGGTACAGGGCGGGTGGTGATTGCGCCGGATGATCATGATGGGGGTGTGCTGGCATCGCATCTCCCCGGTTCAACGCCCCAGGCCGATGGGTGGGTGGGCGAGTTGTCACTGGGCTTCGCGGCGCGCGGTGATGCGACTGTGCTGGCAAGACGGCGCCGCCGCGGCCCGCTCACCGTCCAGCGGCCGTTCTATCCCGAGGGTGCTTCGGTATGCCAGGTCACCCTGCTGCACCCCCCCGGCGGGCTGGTGGGCGGTGATCGCCTCGAGCTGACCGCTGCCCTCGATGAGGGGGCGCAGGCGCTCATCACCACACCGGCGGCGGGCAAGGTGTATCGCAGCGCCGGCGCCACGGCCGAACAGCGCCAGGGCTTCCACGTCGCCCACCGGGCCTCGCTCGAATGGCTGCCGCAGGAAACCATTCTGTTTTCGGGGGCGCGTCTTCGTTCCCGAACTCGGGTCGATCTGATTCCCGGTGGGCGTTTCCTGGGATGGGAAATCGTCTGTTTCGGCCGTCCCCACGGCGCGGAACGGTTCGATGCCGGGCACGGTGGGATCGCCTTGGAGCTGTGGGAGAGCGGCGCGCCGCTCTTCGTCGAGCGCGGACGCTATGTCGGTGGCGGGGCGCTCATGACAGCGCCGTGGGGGTTGGCCCAGCAGCCCGTGATGGGGACTTGGCTCGCGCTCGACGCGCCTCCACGGCTCACTGAGTCATTGCGTGCCGAGCTTGTCGCGGTTGCCGATCCGGCGCATTGGGGCTTGAGCCGCTTGCCGCGCGTGCTGGCGCTGCGCTACCGCGGGCCGAGTGCGGCCGAGGCGCGCGCCCTGTTCGTGAAGGCGTGGACGCTGGTGCGGCCCGCGTTGTTGGGTCGCGACGCGATATCACCGCGGATCTGGGCTACCTGACGCAGCGATCCTTGCCGATGGCCCGTGCTTCGGTCAGGATGCCCGGATCGATCGCTGCGACCTGTTGAACCGGAGATGTCATGGAACTCACGCCCCGCGAGAAAGACAAGCTGCTGCTGTTCACCGCCGCGCTGCTTGCCGAACGCCGCCTCGCCCGCGGTGTCAAGTTGAACTATCCTGAAGCCGTGGCCTACATCAGTGCGGCCATTCTCGAAGGGGCACGCGACGGACGTACGGTTGCCGAACTGATGGATACGGGGCGCGGCCTGCTCACGCGTGATCAGGTGATGCCGGGCATTCCCGAGATGCTGCTCGAGGTTCAGGTCGAAGCGACGTTTCCGGATGGTACCAAGCTTGTGACGGTGCACGATCCCATTGTTTGAGGGAGGCGGCCGGAAGGGAGCCGCGTTTCCGAGCTGACCGGAACCGATGGCTTCAGGCCGACCGACGCCCCCACGACTGGGATCGTCCGACCGCTTCGCTGACCACCGGCGGGTTCAGTCAGCCTGGGGCGGCCTGTGGTGGGATTCGCTCGGCGCCCACGGTAACGGCCAATACGTTGCGCTGATTACTCATGGAATAGCAATGAGTCATGCAATCAGCATCTCGGACTGCGGCCGGTATCTCATTTGCCGCGTCAACAAGCCGGTTACCATCAATACCGCGCTGGCATTTTCGTGGCGCTCGATGCGGCACGCCGCGCTCACGGTATCAAGCGATTTCTGGTCGATGTACGCAATGCACCGAACCTTGCCAATACCGTTCAGAACTATCACTTTGCCAACGCCGATATGACCGCGCTCGATCTGCAGCGCGACGTCCGTTCGGCCATGCTGGTCGCCCTCTGGGATCACCGCCACGATTTCGTCGAGACGTTCACGCAGAATGCGGGCTATGGAGTGCGGCTGTTCCGGGACGAGGCGGCGGCGATTGCGTGGTTGGAAGCGCCGGTGCCTTAGTCGCCGCATATGAGGGCGGGCGGAGTCATCGCGCCGTCTTACCGGCCGGCGACAGGGAATCGCCGGCCGTTCTCGTGGGATTTTCCTGCCCTGGAATCAATCGTCGCTGCGCGAAGCCCGCTTGCGTTCATGTTCCTTTAAGAATCGCTTGCGCACGCGGATGGCCTTGGGGGTGACTTCGACCAGTTCGTCATCGTTGATGAATTCCAGCGCCTGCTCCAGGCTGAGTCGGATGGGCGGGGTGAGAGTGATGTTCTCATCCGATCCTGCAGCGCGGATGTTGGTGAGCTGCTTGGCTTTGAGCGGATTGACCACCAGATCGTTGTCGCGCGAGTGGATCCCGATGACCATGCCTTCGTAGACCTCTTCGCCATGTCCGATGAACAGGCGCCCGCGCTCCTGCAAATTGAACAGGGCATAGGCCAGCGCCTTGCCCGGCCCGTTGGCGATCAGCACACCGTTGTTGCGCGCGGCCAGCGCACCCTTTCGGATCGGGCCGTAGTGGTCGAAGATGTGGTAGATGAGGCCGGTGCCGCTGGTGGCAGTCATGAACTCGGTCTGGAAACCGATCAGTCCGCGCGCGGGGATGATGTAGTCGAGTCGCACGCGGCCTTTGCCATCCGGGACCATGTCGCGCAACTCGCCGCCCCGCTCGCCGAGTTTTTCCATCACCTTGCCCTGGCTCGATTCCTCGACATCGACGGTCAGGGCCTCGAACGGCTCGCTTTTCTGTCCGTCGATTTCCTTGATGATCACCTCAGGGCGTGACACGCCGAGTTCATAGCCTTCGCGGCGCATGTTCTCGATGAGGATCGACAGATGCAGTTCGCCGCGGCCGGACACCTTGAATTTGTCCGGGTCGTCGGTGTCTTCCACACGCAGCGCGACGTTGTGCTTGAGTTCGCGCTGTAACCGTTCGCGCAGCTGGCGCGAGGTGACGTACTTGCCCTCGCGGCCGGCGAACGGGGAGGTGTTCACCACGAAGTTCATGCTCACCGTCGGCTCGTCGACCGTGAGCGGGGGCAGCGCTTCGACCTGGGTGGGGTCGCAGAGGGTGTCGGAGATGTTGAGCTGTTCCATGCCGGTGAAGGCGATGATGTCGCCCGCGGTGGCTTCGGGGAATTCGACCCGTTCGAGGCCCATGAAACCCAGGATCTGCAGTACACGTCCTGGCCGGCGTCCACCCTCGGTGTCGATCACGGTGACGGGCGTATTGCTCTTGATGCGGCCCCGCTTGATACGGCCGATGCCGATGAGACCAACGTAGCTGTTGTAGTCCAGGCTGCTGATCTGCATCTGGAACGGCCCGTTGGGGTCCACATCGGGCGGCGAAACACGGTCGACGATCATCTGGAACAGGGGTTCCATGTTGCCTTCCGTCACATCGGGTTCGAGGCCGGAGAAACCCTTGAGCGCCGAAGCGTAGACGACGGGGAAATCGAGCTGCTCTTCGGTGGCGCCCAGACGGTCGAACAGATCGAAGGTCTGATCCAGCACCCAGTCCGGGCGCGCGCCGGGCCGGTCGATCTTGTTGATCACGACGATGGGCTTGAGGCCAAGCGCAAAGGCCTTCTGCGTCACGAAACGGGTTTGTGGCATGGGGCCGTCGACGGCGTCGACCAGCAGCAATACCGAGTCCACCATCGATAGCACGCGCTCGACTTCGCCGCCGAAGTCGGCGTGTCCCGGCGTATCGACGATGTTGATCCGGTAGTCACCCCAGCGGATGGCCGTGTTCTTGGCCAGGATGGTGATGCCGCGTTCCTTTTCCAGGTCGTTGGAGTCCATGACCCGTTCGCCGCCGCCGGTGCGTTCCTGGAGGGTGCCGGATTGGCGCAGCAATTGGTCGACGAGGGTGGTTTTCCCATGGTCGACGTGGGCGATGATGGCGATGTTGCGAAGTTTTTCGATCACGAGGGGCTCGACGCGGCAGGGCCGCAAGGCAGGTGGGGGGCGTATTATAAGGGAAAGGCGGTGGACCGACAGCGCATCGTTTGCGACAGCCGGCCGCACCTCCGGTGGACAGCGTCGCGATCGACTCGGAGAATGACCGTCCCGATCCTTGGTGGCACTTCACATTATGGCGGACATTCGCATCTTGTCTCTGCGCGCTTTGGCGCTGCTGCCCTTACCGGTGCTGCATCTGGCGGGCGGAGTCTTGGGGGGCGCATTGGCGTGGTTTCCCTCCCGGTTGCGGACGATGGTCGACATCAATCTGGGGGTTTGTTTTCCTGATCAGACGAGCGCTTGGCGCGTGCGGTTACGACGCCGATCCATGGCGCATCTGGGGCGCCTGGTGTTCGAGTTCGGCAAGGTCTTGAGTGCGGACCGGCGCGGCGTGGAAACCTTGGTCCGCGAAACGTGCGGCGAATCACTGATCGGGGAGGCGCTGGCGCAGGGCGGTGCCATTGTCGCGACGCCGCATCTGGGCTGCTGGGAGATCGTCAGCCAGTATCTGGCAACGCGCTATCCGCTCACCGCGCTGTATCGACCTCAGGAAGGCGCGCTCGATGCGTGGATCCATGCCCGGCGTCAGCATCTGGGCGCACGGCTCGAGCCGGCTGACCAAGGCGGTGTAAGGGCGCTCATGGCCGCGCTGCGCCGCAAGGAGTTGGCGGGACTGCTGCCGGACCAGGACCCCCGAGTCGGCGGTGTCTTCGTCCGGCATTTCGGCTGTATGACCCATACGCCGGTTTTGCTGGCCCGTCTGGCCAACAAAGCCAAGGTTCCGGTGATTCTCTGTTTCGCGGAGCGTTTGCCGTGGGGGCGCGGGTACCGGATTCATTTCATCGCCGTCCCGGCAGCCGTGGCCGACCCCGATCCACAGGTCGGGACCCAGGTGCTCAGTGATGCCGTGGAGGGCCTGATTCGCCGTTGCCCGGAGCAGTATTTCTGGAATTACCGGCGGTTCAGGCGTCGTCCTGCCGGTGAAGCGCCCCTGTATCCTCGCCGCTCACGCCCGGCGACTCGATAACCGCGTTCGACGCCGGAACCTTGGGGGCTCTCCACGATCCATTAGAGCACCGTGCCCGCGGCGCTGCGGGGTGTGTCTCGTGCGCCGCGCCGGGCTGGTCCGTTCCATGAGTCTGCGGTGGGCAGCCGCCTGTCGCGCCAGGCTTACTCATCACCCGCGGGAGATTCGCCATGATCAAGACACGTGGATATGCTGCACAGGATGCTTCAAGTCCCTTGGCGCCGTTTGATTTCGAGCGTCGCGATCCGGGTCCGCAGGATGTCGTCATCCAGATTCTCAACTGCGGGGTATGCCATTCGGATCTGCACCAGGCGCGCAACGAATGGTCGAATACGCTCTATCCCAGCGTCCCTGGTCATGAAATCGTCGGGCGTGTGACGGCGGTTGGTGGCGAGGTGACCCGCTTCAAGGTCGGCGATCTCGCCGGTGTTGGCTGCATGGTCGACAGCTGCCAGCATTGCCCCTCCTGCGCCGAGGGGTTGGAGCAGTACTGCGAGCAGGGGTTCGTCGCGACCTATAACGGTCGAGGGCCGGGCAGCGAGAATACCTATGGCGGCTATTCCCAGACCATTGTGGTCAAAGACGCGTTTGTGCTGAAGATTCGTCACGATGCGGATCAGATCGCAGCAGTGGCGCCGTTGCTGTGCGCCGGGATCACCACTTATTCGCCGCTCCGCCATTGGGGCGTCGGGCCAGGGACACGTGTGGGCGTGGTCGGTTTGGGCGGTCTGGGGCACATGGCCGTGAAGCTCGCCCATGCCATGGGGGCCGAGGTGACGTTGTTCACTACCTCACCCGGGAAGCAGGCGGATGGCCAGCGGCTGGGTGCCGATACGGTCGTGATTTCCAAGGACAAGGCGCAGATGGATGCGCAACGGGGGCGCTTCGACTTCATTCTCAATACCGTGGCAGCGCCACACCGGCTGGATGACTATCTCCAGTTGCTCAAGCGCGACGGTACCATGACACTGGTGGGTGCGCCCGCCGAGCCGCATCCCGCGCCCCAGGTGTTCAACCTGATCTTTCGGCGTCGCCAGATCGCCGGTTCGCTGATCGGGGGCATTCAGGAAACCCAGGAAATGCTGGATTTTTGCGCCGATCACGGCATCGTGTCGGATATCGAACTGATTTCGATGAAAGAGATCAATGCGGCCTACGAGCGTATGTTGAAGGGCGATGTCAAATATCGCTTTGTCATCGATATGGCGACCTTGACGACAGATTCCCAATGAAGCACGAAACGATCGGATGGTCCTGTATCCATTCCGAATGGACATCACGCACAGCATGAGAGGACAGGAATGAATCGCAAAACGGCATTGCGGGTGGGCATCGGGGGGCCGGTGGGCTCCGGCAAGACGGCGCTGGTCGACGCATTGTGCAAGCAGTTGCGTACGCGCTACCAGATCGCCGTCGTGACCAATGACATTTACACCCGTGAGGATGCGGAGTTTCTGACTCGCAGCGGTGCATTGGCGCCCGAGCGCATCATCGGCGTGGAGACCGGGGGATGTCCGCATACCGCGATTCGGGAAGATGCTTCTATGAATCTCGCCGCGGTCGCCGAATTGAGTCAGCGTTTACCCGATCTCGATCTGGTTTTCGTTGAAAGTGGGGGTGACAATCTGGCGGCCACCTTCAGCCCGGAACTGTCGGATCTCACGCTGTATGTGATCGATGTCTCGGCGGGCGACAAGATTCCGCGCAAGGGTGGGCCCGGGATTACCCGATCCGATCTGCTGATCATCAATAAGACGGATCTGGCGCCACATGTGGGGGCTTCTCTCGATGTGATGGATCGCGACGCGCGCCGAATGCGTGGTGAACGCCCCTTCATGTTCACCAATCTCAAGACGGGTGCAGGATTGCCGGAGGTGATTGCCTTTATCGAACGGGAGGGCTTGCTCGGGCGGTGATGCTTTGACAGGCGAGGCTGCTCTTTTCGGGGCGGGACATGAGGATACGGAGAGGCAAGGCTGGCTCGCTGCTTGTATTGCACATATTTAGTGCGCGACCGAGAGCGTTCGCACCATTATTGTGCGATGCGCGGAATCATCGGTGTCATCCACCCATGTCGATTCTGTGACAAAACACATTTTGGGCTTTTCCCAAGCCAGTGGCACAAATTCTGCTCTAGCTCCGTGGACCCGAAAAAATCAGGCGTCCCGACCGGCCAAAGGCGGCCGGTTTCTCAGGGTTACCAATGTAGGAGCTAGCCACATGAAGAAAATTTCCCTCAGCCGCCACATCATGGGCATGACCGCCTTGGGCGTCTTGTCTGTTGCGGCGCAACCGGTTCAAGCAGCCGTCAGCGGCAATATCGGCGTATTTTCCAAGTATGTGCTGCGTGGCGTGACCAACGACGCCGAAAGCGACGATCCGGCTCTGCAGGGGGGATTCGACTATTCCCATGACAGCGGGTTCTACGCTGGCTACTGGGGTTCGAGCCTGGATTACAACTACGAAACCGGCAGCGACACGACCGCAGCGACCGGATTCGAAAACGACTTCTACTTCGGCTATGCGCCGACCGTGGGCGATGTCACCTTCGACATCGGCTTGATTCAGTACTACTACGTGAGCGTTGATGACTCTGACCTCACTGAGGCGGTGTTGGGTGTGTCCTACATGGGCGCCTACGCCAAGATGCAGTACCTGCTCAACGATGGCCTATGGGGCAACCAGGGCGACATCTACTGGACGGCCGGCTATGCCTTCGATCTGCCGTCGGACTTCACCTTCGCCATCGATCTCGGTTACTACACCTACGACGACGACGACAATGACGAGCTGGGCGGCGCCACGCTGCAGGATTCCGGATTCCGTCATGCCAACTTCACGCTGTCTCATCCCATTGGCGAAACCGGTGCCACCATGGGTCTGACCTACATCCTGGGTGGCGAAACCCGGGATGAAGTGGATCAGGGCGACACCATGGTTTTCAGCATCACCTACGACTTCGACGTGATGTGAGACCTGCGCCCCCTGCTTCGACAGGGGGCGTTTTCGTTTTTCCAACGGATTAGTGACAGTCAAGGAGACTTCCATGACTCAGGCGAAATCGCTCCGCCGGGTTCGTACGGCGTTGCTCGCGATTGCATTGGCCGCGGCCAGTTCGCTGGCCCAGGCCGCGGAGACCATCAAGGTCGGTGTGCTGCATTCCCTGTCCGGCACCATGGCCATCAGTGAGACCTCGCTGAAGGATGTGGCGCTGATGACCATTGAGGAAATCAATGCGAGCGGCGGCGTGATGGGCAAACAGCTCGAGCCGGTGGTGGTGGATCCAGCGTCCGACTGGCCGCTGTTTGCCGAGAAGGCGCGTGAGCTGTTGACCCGCGACAAGGTCGACGTGGTGTTCGGCTGCTGGACTTCGGTTTCCCGTAAATCCGTCCTGCCGGTTTTCGAGGAACTCAATGGGCTCTTGTTCTATCCGGTTCAGTACGAAGGCCAGGAGCAGTCGAAGAACGTGTTCTATACCGGTGCGGCGCCTAATCAGCAGGCCATCCCCGCGGTGGAATACCTCATGAGCGAGGACGGTGGTGGCGCCAAGCGCTGGGTGCTGCTGGGTACCGACTATGTCTATCCCCGGACCACCAACAAGATCCTGCGCGCTTTCCTCAAGTCCAAAGGGGTGGCCGAAGCCGACATCTGGGAGACCTATACGCCTTTCGGTCATAGCGATTACCAGACCATCGTCGCCAAGGTGAAGGAATTCTCTGCCGGCAAGCCGACGGCTGTGGTCTCGACCATCAACGGCGATTCCAACGTGGCCTTCTACAAGGAACTGGGCAACCAGGGTATCAAGGCCGAGGACATTCCCGTCGTCGCCTTCTCGGTGGGCGAAGAAGAGTTGCGTGGCATCGACACCAAGCCGCTGGTCGGTCATCTGGCGGCGTGGAACTACTTCATGTCGATCAAATCCCCGGAGAACAAATCCTTCATCGACAAGTGGAAGGCCTATGTGAAGAAGGCCAAGCTGCCGGGTGGTGACAGCCGTGTCACCAATGACCCGATGGAAGCGACCTACATCGGCATGCACATGTGGAAGCAGGCCGTCGAAAAGGCGGGCACCACCGAGGTCGATGCGGTGCGCAAGGCCATGGCCGGCCAGACCTTCAAGGCACCGTCCGGCTTCACCGTGAAGATGGACGAGAAAAACCATCATTTGCACAAGCCGGTGTTCATCGGCGAAGTCCAATCGGACGGCCAGTTCCAGATTGTCTGGAAGACCAAGGGTCCCATCCGCGCTGAACCTTGGAGCCCTTACATCAAGGAGTAAGGGATGATGGCGCCGCCACTCGCTGGAGTGGCGGCCCTGTTTTCATTTCTTCGCGAGGGCCGATATCCATGACAGCGGCACGATGGCTCGTCTTTATGTCTGTACTCTGGGCATGGAGCAGCCTGGTTTTCGCAACACCTTCACCGGTACCCGCAGGCGCAGCGGATCCATTGGCGCCGGGTATTGCGGTACTCGGTCTGGGCAGCGCAGGGGATGTGCGCGACGCCATCGAGGCGCTTGCCGCAACCGACGATCCACGTGCACTGACGGTGCTGGATGCGCTCTCGCGGGGGCAGCTGCAAGTCGACCATGCTGCCGGTGTCTATCGCCATACAGCGGAGGGATGGCGCCATGTCCTGACCGGACAACCGGCACCAGAGGAGGCTTCGCTCAGCGCGCCCATCCTCACCAATTCCTCCCGACGACAACTGGCCAACGCGCTGGCGCAGTTGCAGATCACTTCGCCGGATGCCGGGCAACGGCTCGCCGGTGCAATCACCATGGCGGAGAAGCCCATCGCGGATGCCGAACCGGCGCTGCGTGAGGCGCTCGATCGCGAGCAGAACCCGGATATTCAACAATGGCTGGCTTTGGCGGTCGCGCAGCTCGATCTGGAAAACGCGGATCCCGCCAAGCGCCGGGAAGCCGTTCAGCTGCTTGGCGAGTCCGGCCGGCTGGCCTATCGCGCCCGAATCGAGCCACTGAGCGGCGAAGCGGAAGCCGATGCAACCGTGCGCCAGGAAGCGGTGCGGGCGCTGAATCGGATCGATCGGCAGCAATGGATGGTTCGGCAGGCCGCCAACGTGTTCTACGGCTTGAGTCTGGGCAGCATTCTCATGCTGTCGGCCTTGGGTCTGGCCATCACCTTCGGGTTGATGGGCGTCATCAATATGGCCCATGGCGAGATGCTGATGTTGGGTGCCTACACCACGTATGTGGTGCAGCGCCTGTTCCAGAGTCACGCGCCCGCGTGGCAGGACGCGTACCTTCTGATGGCCATTCCATTGGCGTTCGCGGTGACGGCTCTGGTGGGGATCGCACTCGAGCGGCTGGTGATTCGCCACCTCTATGGCCGCCCCTTGGAGACCCTGCTGGCCACCTGGGGGATCAGCCTCGCGCTCATCCAGGCCGTTCGCCTGGTGTTCGGCGCCCAGAACGTCAGTGTTGCCAATCCGTCCTGGCTGGCGGGTGGCTGGGCGGTGGCGGACGGTTTGGTGCTGACCTACAACCGTCTGGCGATCATCGCCTTTGCCCTGCTGGTCCTGCTGATGGCCTACCTTCTCTTGCAGCGTACCGCCTTGGGTCTCAACGTTCGCGCGGTGAGCCAGAACCGGCCGATGGCCGCGGCGATGGGGATCAACACGGCGAGCGTCGATGCCTGGACGTTCGGGTTGGGTTCGGGAATCGCGGGTCTGGGCGGGGTCGCCCTGTCTCAGCTGGACAATGTGGCGCCGGATCTCGGTCAGGGTTATATCGTCGATTCCTTCATGGTGGTCGTGTTGGGCGGGGTCGGCCAGTTGGCGGGCACCTTCGTCGGCGCATTCGGTCTTGGGGTTCTGAACAAGTTCCTGGAACCCCAGATCGGCGCGGTGATGGGCAAGGTGCTGGTGCTGGTGCTCATCATTCTGTTCATTCAGCGCCGCCCACAGGGGTTGTTCGCCATGCGCGGCCGCGCGGTGGAGGCCTGATCGATGGACACGACAAGTCTCGCTCAGCCGGTTGCGGAACCTGCAAAGACCTTTTCCGGGTCGTTCCATCCGGCCATTTTCAGCACCCGGGGTTGGGCGATCTTCGGGCTGCTGGTACTGCTGGTCGCCGGCGGCATCCCGCTGTCCAATCTTGCGCTTTCGCCCGATAGTGCGTTGCATGTGCCGGACTATCTGGTGCCGCTGTTGGGGAAATTCGCCTGCTATGCACTGGTGGCGCTGGCCATGGACCTGATCTGGGGCTATTGCGGCATCCTCAGCCTTGGCCATGGCGTCTTCTTCGCGCTGGGTGGCTACATCATGGGCATGCATCTCAGTCAGGTAGCGGCCCAGGCCGGACTCTACCGCACGGCCTTTCCACCGTTCATGGAATTTCTGCAACGCGACAGCCTGCCGTGGTTCTGGAGCGGCTTCGGGCATCCACTGTGGGCGTTGTCGATGCTGCTTCTGCTGCCCGGACTGTTTGCCTTTCTGTTCGGATACCTGGCGTTTCGCTCGCGTATCCGGGGTGTGTATTTCTCGATCATCACCCAAGCACTTACCTACGCCATGATGCTGCTGTTTTTCCTGAACGAAGCGGGCCTCGGTGGAAACAATGGGTTGACCGACTTCAAGATGCTGATGGGGTTTTCCCTGCAGGAGCCGGGCACACGAGCGGCCTTGTTCGCCTTGACCGTGCTCATGCTAGCCGGCGCCTATGTGCTGTGCCGGTACTTGGTTCGGTCAAAGCTGGGTCGCGTGCTCGTCGGGCTAAGGGATGCTGAAAACCGGCTGATGTTCATGGGTTACAACCCGCTGCATTACAAGCTGTTCGTCTGGACGCTTTCCGCCGTACTCTGCGCCATCGCCGGGGCGCTCTATGTGCCGCAGGTCGGTATCATCAATCCCAGTGAATTGCAGCCGGCCAACTCGATCGAGATGGCGGTCTGGGTCGCGGTGGGCGGACGCGGCACGCTGGTCGGCCCCATGCTGGGTGCATTGACAGTCAACGGCGCCAAGAGTTGGTTGACTGCGGCTTACCCGGAGCTTTGGTTGTTTTTCCTGGCGGCCATTTTCATCGGGGTCACGCTGTGGCTGCCCGGTGGGCTGTGGAGCTTGATTTCCCGTCGGCGGGGAGGGAAAGCCTGATGCGTTTGCCGGAATGGTTGCAGAACCGGAGCGCGCCGACGCCGCAGACCGATCTGGCACACCGGCTCGATACCGGTCATGGCGTCGTGTTGTACATGGAGTCGGTCAGTGTCAGCTTTGATGGGTTCAAGGCGCTGAACAACCTGTCTCTGTATGTGGATGAGGGTGAGTTGCGCTGCATCATCGGCCCGAATGGGGCGGGCAAGTCCACCATGATGGATGTGATCACTGGGAAGACGCGGCCGGATGAAGGCAGCGTCTGGTTCGGTCAGACCCTCGACTGCCTGCGCCGTGAGCCTTGGGAAATCGCGGCTGCCGGCATCGGTCGTAAATTCCAGAAACCGACCGTATTCGAGCAGCTGACCGTCTTTGAGAATCTGGAAGTCGCCATGCAGGCGGACAAGCGGGTGCGCGTCAGCCTCGTCGCGCGTCCCACGGTGGCGCAGCGTCAGCAGCTCGACGAGGTGCTGGGGCTGACGGGCCTTGCAGCTGAACGGGACCGGCTGGCCGGCTTGTTGTCCCACGGCCAGAAGCAGTGGCTGGAGATCGGGATGCTGCTCATGCAGAACCCCCGGGTGCTCTTGGTGGACGAGCCGGTGGCCGGAATGACACCCGGTGAAGTGGAGCGCACCGCCGAGTTGCTCAATACCCTGGCGGGCAAGCATTCGGTCATCGTGGTCGAGCACGACATGGCCTTCGTGCGCGCCATCGCCCGCAAGGTCACCGTGTTGCACCAAGGCAGTGTGCTGGCCGAAGGCAGCATGGATCAGATTCAGGCCGATCCGCGGGTACAGGAAGTCTATCTGGGGGAGGTGATGGGATGAACACAGCGCCTCTGCTGCGCCTCGTGGGTCTCAATCAGGCTTACGGGCAGAGCCGGATTCTTTCAGATATCGATCTGGATATCGCAGAAGGTTCATGTACCTGTGTCATGGGGCGCAACGGGGTTGGCAAGACCACGCTGATGCGGACCATCATGGGGCAATTGGCTGCCCGGGCGGGCAAGATTCTTTTCGACGGCGTCGATCTCGGCGGGCGGCCAGCCTATGACCGGGCGCGGCGCGGTATCGGTTTCGTGCCGCAAGGGCGAGAAATCTTTCCCCGACTGTCGGTGGAAGAAAACCTTCAGATCGGGCTTCCAGCGGCGCGCCCCCGCGGCCGGGGGATTCCGGATCGCATCTACGAGCTTTTCCCGGTGCTGCATGAAATGCGTCATCGGCGCGGCGGTGATCTGTCGGGCGGCCAGCAGCAGCAACTCGCTATCGGCCGCGCGCTGGTGCTGCGCCCGCGGCTGCTGATTCTGGACGAGCCCACCGAAGGCATCCAACCCAACATCGTCGCCGACATTGGTCGCATCATTCGCCGCCTTAATCGCGAGGAAGGCCTGACCGTGGTTCTGGTGGAACAAAAGCTGGCCTTCGCGCGCAGCACGGCCAGCCACTTCCATATCCTTGAACGGGGGCGGGTGGTGGCTGGCGGCGCCATCGACGGCTTGACTGACACGCTCGTTCAGGCCCATCTCAGCGTTTAAGTGACCCATTTGGGTCGCGCTCCGCCACGGGCGTCAATCTCGGCAATCCTCTGGCCCACGCGTTCCCAATCGGCCGTCCATCGAATCGGTTGTTTCCAATGGTGTTGCGTTGCAGTCTGGTTCGTCTTTTGATCCGGGTACTTCGCGGGGCCGACGTGGCGTAGGGATCGGTGGCGGTGAATCGAGCTGATGCGTCTGACGTCATTTGGTCTGTGAGCGGCATTCTGGATCGCCAACTCATCACCAGTCGGATGGCCAAGAAAAGCCCCGGACGCACCCACCGGCTATCGACATCAATACCGGCTCGACGGACACATGAATGGTGAGCGAATACCGCAAGCGCGGACAGCCGCTCGCTGCCCGCGCTTGGAGGCCTTGATCAGGCGGGTTTGCGCGCCTGAAAGATGCAGTAGTGCCAGAGACCCTGATTGAGGGCTTTCCACTGGCGATGTACGGCGCGGATGTTGCCGTCCTGGGCCTTGGTTCGGATGCGCAGGAACATCAGGAGCTTGCCGCCCCAGCGGGACAGCACGGCGTATTGATAGAGCCGTTTGGCAGAGGGGCGAATGTTGTCGCTCGCGTCCTGCATCTGGATGTCGGTGAAACCGGTTTGTTCCAGCGCGTCACGGAATGCGCCGCTGTAGCCGAAGGCCTTGACGCTCCAGCCCGAGGCCCACTCATCCATGAGCTGCTGTTCCTCAGGCTTGAACCGGTCGCGCGCCGCGAAAAAGTCCGCCAAGATGAGCCGGCCACCCGGCTTGAGCACACGATAGGCCTCGCGCACGAAATCGGCTTTGTCTTCGGCGTGGCAGACCGATTCAACGGCCCAAACCACGTCGAAGCTGGCGTCGGGGTAGCCCGTGGCGACGAAATCGCGCCGCTCAAACATCACCTTGTCGCTGACGTTGTGGCGTTTCGCGTTCTTGTAGGCGGCATCGACCTGATGAGGCGTGATGGTGATGCCCGTGACCCGCGCCCCTTTCTCACGCGCCAGCCAGATGGCGCTGCCGCCCACGCCGCAGCCGGCGTCGAGCACGGTGTCCTGGTCGGTGATACCGGCCCGTTCGGCGAGAATCTGGTTTTCGCGCAACAGCGCGTCGGAAACACCTTTGGTGGTTTCATCCCAGTAACCGAAGTGTAGCGCCATGCATCGATCCAAGCGCCACAGCATGCGGTAGTCAATAGCGCTTTCATCGTAATACTGGACGATGGAGGCTTCGTAATCCTTGCTGGTTCCCTGGCTCATGGCCTCTGCTGCTCCTGTGGATCCGTGGGCGGTCAAAATTGCCCTGAATAGGGGCGGATTGCAAGATTACCGGGTTCGCTCCGCCCGACCGGGAATGGGATAGTGCCGGATAAGACCGGACGGTATCGAGCATGGTCTAGCTCAAGCCGTTTCGCCAGTCTCCTGTAACCAGTCGCGCGGTTTCAGATAATCGCGGATAAGCACGGCCTCCGCGCTGTCGGGCGCCGGATGCCAGTCGTAGGCCCAGCGTGCCAGCGGCGGCAGCGACATCAGGATGGACTCAGTGCGTCCGCCCGATTGCAGCCCGAACAACGTGCCGCGGTCATAGACCAGATTGAATTCCACATAGCGCCCACGGCGGTAGAGCTGGAAGGATCGCTCCCGCTCGCCATAAGGTGTGTCACGGCGCCGGGCGACGATCGGCGCATAGGCTGGCCAGAACTGATCCCCCACCTGGCGCAGGAAGGCAAAGCAGCGATCGAAACCGCCTTCATTCAGATCATCGAAGAACAGCCCGCCGACCCCGCGGGTTTCGCCGCGATGCGGCAAATAGAAATAGCGGTCGCAGGCCGCCTTGAAACGATCGTAAGCGTCGGGCGCGTAGTCGGCACAGGCCGCACGCGCGGTGCGGTGCCAGTGCAGGACGTCCTCGTGGACAGGGTAGTAGGGGGTGAGGTCAAAGCCGCCGCCGAACCACCACACCGGCGCGGCGCCGGGGCGCTCGGCTACGAACAGGCGTACGTTGGCGTGGGTCGTGGGGACATGCGGGTTGCGGGGATGGAACACTAAGGATACGCCAAGCGCCTGGAAGGAGCAGCCGGCCAGTTCCGGCCGCTGGGCGGTCGCCGACGGCGGCAGCTGATGGCCGTGTACGTGGGAAAAGTTGATCCCGGCCTGTTCCATGAGCGGGCCATCCGCGAGCACGCGGGTGCGGCCACCGCCGCCATCCGGGCGTTCCCACAGGTCCTCGTGGAAACGCGTGCCGTCTTCGACGGCTTCGACTGCGCTGCACAGACGCGACTGAAGATCCAGCAAATAGGCCTTGACCGCCGCGACATCGACCCGATCGGTACTCATGGCGTTTCCTTGTGGGGGGCGGGTGCGGGACGCAGACAGCGGCCCGTTGCCAAATCATAGATGCCGGTCGGTCCGGGGAGACCGCCGAGCGGCCCGGGCAGACAGGGAAGGTTGCCCAGCGCGCGGCGTAGGGCGACGCGCGAACGCGCGGGTGGGTGACCACTGCGATTGGCGCTGGTAGACACCACGGCGCCACCAAAAGACCGGCACAGCGCAGCGGCGGGATTGTGGGCGGTCACGCGCATCGCCAGTGTCCGCCGCCCCCCGGTGAGCAGGGGATCGAGGTCCGGCTGGGCCGGAACGATCCAAGTCACCGGACCCGGCCAGCTGGCTTCGAGGCGAGCGCGCTGCGCGGGCAGCAGAGGCCCCATATAGGCTTCGAGCTGGTTGATGTTCGCCGCCAGCAGGATCAGGCCCTTGTCTTCCCGGCGTCCCTTGAGTGCCAGCAATCGGCGCAGGGCTTGCGGGCATTCCGGGTCGCAACCCAGACCGTAGACACCCTCGGTGGGGTAGGCAAGGATTGCCCCGCTGCGCAGTAGGGAGCCCGCATGGCGCAACTGCTGGCGGGTCGGGACCGATTCAGTCAGCATTCGCCAGCGCCGTATCCTCAGCGGAGACCGCGTAGCCACATTCCTTGCGGGGACAGACCTTTTCGGTGCCGCGGCGCTTGGTAGTTTTGAGGGTGAGAATCGGCCAGCCGCACTGCGGGCAGGGTTCCGCCAGCGGTGGATTCCAGACGGCATATTTGCAGGTCGGATACCGGCTGCAGGAATAGAACAGCTTGCCGTAGCGGGACTTACGCTGCAGCAATTCGCCTTCCTTGCATTCCGGACAGGTGACACCGGTTTCGAGTGGCTTGACCAGGGGCTCGATGTGCTTGCACTTGGGGTAACTGCTGCAGCCAATGAACTTGCCGTAGCGGCCGTGTTTGATTTCAAGGGCCGAGCTGCACTCGGGGCAGACACGTCCTTCCACCCGCTCGGGCGGGGCTTCCTCGCCCTTGTCCTCGAGATTGCGGGTGTAGTCGCAGTCCGGGTAGCCGCTGCAGCCGATGAAGCGGCCGCGCCGGCCTAGGCGAATGGCAAGCGGCTTGCTGCATTTGGGACAGGCTTCTTCCAGCGCTTCGGTGGTGACGTCGGCTCGGGAGACATTCTCCAGCGTCTCATCCACCCGGTGCTTGAACGGGGCCCAGAAGTCTTCCAGCACCGGCACCCAGTCGCGCTCGCCCCGAGAAATGGCGTCGAGCTGATCCTCCAGCCGCGCGGTGAACTGGTAGTCCACATACTGGGTGAAATGCTGGGTCAGAAAGCGGTTGACGATGCGGCCCACATCGGTCGGCACGAAGCGCTTGCGGTCCAGCACCACATATTCGCGGTCCTGCAGGGTGGAAATGATGCTGGCGTAAGTCGATGGTCGACCGATGCCGAATTCTTCGAGCGCCTTGACCAGTGTCGCTTCGGAAAATCGCGGGGGCGGCTCGGTGAAATGCTGTTCATTCTGGATGTCTTCGAGGGGAACCGCCTGTCCTTCGGCAAGCGCTGGCAACTCCCGGTTCTCATCCTCGTCGCTTTGTTCGTCGCGCCCTTCCTGGTAGACCGCAATGAAGCCTGGATGCACGAGCGTTTGGCCTGTGGCGCGAAACTGACCGGCATCGCCGGCCTTCAGCGTGATGGCGACGGTGTCATAGGTGGCGTGCACCATTTGGCTGGCAACCGTGCGTTTCCAGATCAAGTCGTAGAGCTTGGCCTGATCGGGGCTCAGGGCACGGCGCAGAGTGTCCGGATCCCGCTCGACCGAGGTGGGGCGAATTGCCTCATGCGCTTCCTGCGCGTTCTTGGCGCGCGTTTTGTAAACACGTGGCTGGGCTGGAATTTGATCGGCACCATAGCGATCGCCAATGAAGGTGCGGATTTCCTGTACCGCATCTTGTGCCAATGCCACCGAGTCGGTGCGCATGTAGGTGATCAGACCGACCTGTTCACCGCCCAGATCAATCCCTTCATAGAGCTGCTGCGCGATCTGCATCGTGCGTTTGGCCGTAAAGCCAAGCTTGCGTGCGGCTTCCTGCTGCAGGGTCGAGGTGATGAAAGGCGCGGCCGGGTTGCGTCGCTTCTGTTTGCGCAGCACCTGTTCCACGGATAGCGCGCCTTGGGCTGCTTCCAGCAAGCGGCTGCGCACCCGCTCGGCGGATGATTGATCGGTGATGGAAAATTGCTCGATCTTCTCACCGTCGAACTGGATCAGCCGGGCTGGAAAGCGATGGGTTTCCATTGCGAGTTGTGCCTGGACTGACCAGTACTCGCGTGCCTCGAAGCGCTCGATTTCTTCTTCCCGTTCGACAATCAGCCGCAAGGCAGGGCTCTGGACCCGACCGGCGGACAGGCCGCGTCGCACTTTGCGCCAGAGCAGGGGGGAGAGGTTGAAGCCCACCAGATAATCCAGGGCGCGGCGCGCCTGCTGGGCATTGACCAGATCGGTGGAAATATCACGCGGATGCTGGATGGCCTCGGCGACCGCGCGCTGAGTGATTTCGTGAAACACCACGCGCTGCACCGGTTTGTCTTTGAGCAGACCCTTGTCGGCCAAGAGCTGCTGCAAATGCCAGGAAATCGCTTCGCCTTCCCGGTCCGGGTCAGTGGCCAGGTAAACGATATCGGTCTTTTCAAGGGCTTTGGCGATGGCGTCGAGGTGCTTGCTGCTGCGGGCGATGGGTTCGTACTTCATCGCGAAGCCGTGCGCGGGGTCCACGGCGCCCTCTTTGGGGATCAGGTCGCGCACATGGCCATAGGAGGCCAGGACCTGGAAGTCCTTGCCGAGATATTTGTTGATGGTCTTGGCCTTGGCGGGAGATTCGACGATGAGGAGGTAATGACTCATGAGGACATATTCTGGAATGGCTGAGGTCCCCAACAGGGACGGCTGGGGAAAAGACCGCAAAGGGGCGGTTTGTGGGGTAGGTCAATGAAAGAGGCCAACCTGCTCTTCGAACATGAAATCCTCCATCCAGGCGTAGGGCCCTTCCTGCCCCGGCATGTTGAACAACACCATGAGAACGACCCATTTGACCTGTTCCAGGTCGATGTCGTCCTCTTCCAGTGCCATGACGCGTTCGATGACGATTTCACGGTGAAGGGGGGTCAGGATGCCATTCTGTCCCAAGTAGAGCAGCAGGCCGCGCATCTCGGCGTCGAGATGCTCCATTTCCCGATCGGAAAAGATCCGAACCGACTGATTCTGGCTTACAGGGGGCTCGCATTCGCTGCGCTCCCGGTGAGCGGCCAGAGCATCGAGCCACTCGAAAGCTTTATGGATTTCGCCATCCCGGAAGCCGGCGGCTTCCAACTCTTCGGTCAAATTGTCACGATCGGCACCCAGATCCGCTTCCTCGTCCATGTAGTGATCGAACAAGTAAATAAGCACATCGAGCATGCTCTCTTTCATCATTCTCCCCGTCATTAGCGCAGCCGCCCAAAGCGTCCGCCGGGCAAGGTCTCCACGAGACCCTGTAATTCCATGCTCAGGAGAATGGAGGAAAGCGTCTGCGCCGTCAATCCGAGGCGCTCGACCAGCTCATCCAGGCTGATGGGGTCGTAACCCATCGCTTCAAGGAGGCTTTGTGTCTCAGGCGAAAGCCGCGTGTCGGCGACTTCGCCTTGGTGCGCAGGTCCTTCGAACGACGGATCGTGGACCACATCGGAGAGCTGCGCCGGCAGCTCTTCAAGAATGTCGGAGACTGAGTCGACCAGTTTGGCGCCCTGGCGGATCAGTGCGTGGCAGCCGCGAGCGAGGGGGTTGTCGATGCTCCCGGGGATGGCAAAAACGTCGCGACCTTGCTCGGCGGCGAGCCGGGCGGTGATCAGCGATCCGCTGCGCGGCGCGGCCTCGACGACCAGAGTCCCCAGCGCCAGACCGCTGATGATGCGATTGCGCCGCGGAAAATGGGCGGGCAGTGCGGGGGTTCCGGGTGGCCATTCGCTGACCAGTGCGCCTTCCTCGACCAGTTGTTCGGCCAGTGCGGCATGTGTTCGCGGGTAGACCATGTCCAATCCGGTGCCACATACGCCGACCGAAAGGCCGCCAGCACGCAATGCGCCGCGGTGGGCGGCGGCATCGATCCCGAGCGCCAGGCCGCTGATGATGACGAGCCCGTAGCGCGCCAGTCCATCGGCGAATTCAGTGGCCAGGCGGCGGCCGTTGCCGGTGGGATTACGGCTTCCGACAATGGCCACGGCCGGGTGGCTGAGCACGTCCGGATCGCCGCGGATGAACAGGAGTGGCGGGGCGTCTGGCAGGGAGGCCAGTTGGGACGGGTAGTGTGGTGCTCCCAGCGGCAACAGATGATGGCCCGGATGCTCCAGCCAGCGCAGATCGGCTTCAACCAAGGGCCAGTTCGGTGCCCGTAACACGGCTCGAATCGGCGCAGGTACACCGGCCCGTATCCACGCCGGTTCTCCTGCACTGAGCACAGCCTGACAGCTTCCGAAATGCGTGATCAGCCGGTCGAAAGTCGCCGGCCCCACGCCGGGCATGCGCACGAGGGCCAGCGCTGCGGCCTGTTCAGCCTGATCGGTGCCGCCGGATCGGCTCATGAAGGGTTGGCGACCCGATCACCGACCTGAATGCCGCGCGTACTGCGCACGATCAGCGCCTGGCTGAAGTGCTCGGAAACCCGGAATACCAAGACCTCGCCGATGACTGCCGGAGGCAGGGTGACCTGTCCGCCCCGCACGGGATCGCGCATGGAGCGTTCACCGCGATAGATGCTCAGGACATGTCCGACTTGCAAACCTTCGGCGCTCCCGAGGCCCAGCGTGACAGACTGATACTGTCCGGCCCGGGCGATCGCGTTGGACAGCAGGAGGATCCGGCCCGAAACAGGGTTGGTGGGCGCACCGGGCAGCAGATCGGGCGTCATCGGCGATTCCGGTACCGGGAGCAGTCTATTGCCGACGCGCACTTCGCGGCGACTCTGGATAATTAGTGCTTCGGCCGGATCGCCAGCCTGCAGGATGCGAATCGTTCCCAGAACGTCGACCTGATGACCGAGGCGTTTCCGGTTGTCCGGATCGATCAGTGCGACACCTTTGTCCTCGACCACTTGAAATGCCGATCCTGCCGGAGCATCGGTGCCGCGGACGTACAGCCGGTCGCCGGCTCCCATGATGAGTTGTTCGGCGTGCATTGGTCTTAGAACATAAGGCGCATTTTTCAGTCCCTCGCGATCAATGGGCATCGTCTGGGTCAGGAAGGGCTCGATCCGCTCATAAGGCAAGGCCGGGATGGCCTCATCCAGGGGTTCGCGCCGGATCCGCGGTGACAGCCGGGTGACAGGGATCGGTGGCTCTGCGGGTTGCAGCATGAGCTGGCCATTGACCATGGCCAACTCCAGCACGTCGCCCGGATAGATGCGATGGGGGTTGCGCACCTGCGGGTTGGCGTGCCAGACCTCCGGCCAACGCCATGGATCACGCAGGAAGCGTCCGGCGATATCCCATAGCGTATCGCCCTTGCGGACGGTGTAACGGAGCGGGCGATCGGGGCGCCAGACGATTGGCGCAGAGGGCGTCGACGCGGACGCAGATGGTTGGCCGATGGGAACGGCCTGCGCCGATTCGGCGGGCGGTGAGCGAAGTTCCGGGGGTGCCAGAGGCGCGCGCGCCGGCTCGTCCGATGGGGCGGGAGCGGTGCAGGCGATCAATAGCGTCGCCAAGGCGCCAGTCAAGAGACCAGATATCGGCTGCGGTGGTTTCAGGATCAACACAGCATCCCTCTTGCGTGCGTGCCCCCTGTGTAACAAGGGTATAATGAACATCATTCCCGGAATCCGGATCGGGCTCGACCGCCGGATGCCGATAAGGTTAACGACGCAACTGCTGCCGACTTTACGAAACGCCATGGCCATACTCGATATTCTTCATTTTCCCGATCCCCGCCTGCGTCGCCGCGCCGTACCGGTAGCCCAGGTTGACGACATCGTGCGCCGCATGCTGGATGACATGCTGGAAACGATGTATGAGGCCAAAGGGGTGGGATTGGCGGCCACGCAGGTGAATATTCACCTGCGCATGCTGGTGGCCGATGTGTCCGACGAGCGCGACCAGCCGCTATATCTGGTCAATCCGGAGATTGTTGCTCGCGACGGACTGCAGGAAAGCGAGGAAGGCTGCCTCTCGGTGCCCGGATTCTACGAGTCCGTGCGGCGAGCCGAGCAGATCCGGGTGCGCGCGCTGGGCCGGGATGGCGAGCTGCTCGAATTCGATGCCGATGGGTTTTTGGCGGTCTGTATTCAGCATGAGATCGATCACCTCGACGGCAAGCTGTTCGTCGACTACCTCTCGGAACTCAAGCGGCAGCGTATCCAGAAAAAGCTGCGTAAACAGCAGCGTGCTGCTGAGCCTGCAGGGATCTCCGGCTAGAATCCAGCTGCATGCGTGCCGTTCATGAGCGGCGTCTGACCCCACAGCCCCACCCTAGCAGTTGACGTCGCTTCGCGCGGCCTTCGAGCGGAGTTTTCATGCGTATCGTCTTTGCCGGCACACCGCAGTTTGCGGTTCCCACGCTTCAGGCTCTGGCACAGAGCGGGCACGAACTGACCAGCGTCTACACCCAGCCTGATCGTCCGGCTGGACGCGGGCGACACCTCCAGGCGTCCCCGATCAAAGCGCTGGCAATCGAGCTGGGCCTACCGGTGTTTCAGCCCACCCGGCTGCGCGATCCGGCGGTTCAGGCCGAGCTTGCGGCGCTGGCGCCGGATCTGATGATCGTTATTGCCTATGGCTTGCTGCTCCCGCAGCCGGTGCTCGATTTGCCGACGCTCGGTTGCGTGAATCTGCATGCCTCCTTGTTGCCCCGCTGGCGCGGCGCCGCGCCGATTCAGCGGGCGATCCTGGCTGGCGATACCGAAACCGGCATTACCCTGATGCAGATGGCATTGGGGCTCGACACCGGCCCGATGCTGATGCGCCGGGCATGTGCCATCGGTGCGCACGAGAATGCCGGAGAACTGCATGATCGGCTCGCCGGGCTGGCGGCCGAAGTGATGATGGCGGCGTTGCCGGCACTCGCCGATGGGCGTTTGATCGCCGAACCGCAGCCCGAGCAGGGGGCGACCTACGCCGCCAAGCTGGAAAAGGCCGAAGCCTGGATTGATTGGCAGCAGCCCGCCGTGCTGATCGATCGGCAGATCCGCGCCTTCAATCCCTGGCCTGTGGCGCAAACCCGGCTTGAAGGCCAGGTCTTGCGCATCTGGCGGGCGCATCCGGACGCAACTCCCTGTCCGGGCGCTGCCCCGGGTGTCGTCGTGCAGGCGAACCGCGACGGTGTTGCCGTCGCCACCGGGTCGGGCCGTTTGTGGTTGGATCAGGCGCAGCTTCCTGGCGGACGCCCGTTGCCGGCCATCGAGTTGGCACGGGGTCGGCCGCTGCTGGGGATCCACCTTGGGTGCTGAGCGCGGTTCTGAGTTGCGGGCCGAGGCGGCGCGCGTGATCGCTGCTGTGGTGGGTCGCGGCGCATCCCTGAGTACGGTGCTGCCGCCGGCCTTGGCCGCCGTGGCACCGGCAGAGCGTGGCCTGCTGCAACAGCTCTGCTATGGGAGTCTGCGTTTTGGTCTGCGCTACCGTGCGGTACTGGGCGAGTTGATGTCTCGACCGCTCAAGGCGCGGGACGTCGATCTGGAAGCATTGTTGTGGGTCGGTTTACACCAGATCGACGCGCTGGGTATGCCGCCACATGCGGTGGTGCATGCCACGGTTGGCGCGTGCCGCCTGCTCGGTAAGGATTGGGCACGCGGCCTGGTGAATGGGGTGTTGCGCAACGTGCTGCGCGATTCGGCGGTGCTCGATCCCGAGCGCATGAGCGATGTCCAGGCCCGTCATGCCCATCCGGACTGGCTGATCACGCAAATCCGGCATGACTGGCCGGCGCATTGGGAAGCCATCCTGGCCGCCAACAATCGCCAGGCCCCGATGACCTTGCGCGTGAATGCCCGGCACATGGATCGTGCGGCCTACGCCGCGCGCTTGCGGGACGACGGGCTCGAAAGCCATCCGGCCCCGCATACCGAAACCGGCCTGATCCTCGCCTCTCCGGTAGCCGTCGACCAGCTGCCGGGTTTCCAGCAGGGTTGGGTCAGCGTGCAGGACAGCGCCGCTCAGCTGGCTGCGCCGCTTCTGGATGCAGCGCCCGGCATGCGGGTGCTCGATGCCTGCGCGGCGCCGGGCGGCAAGACGGCGCATCTTCTGGAGCGAACGACGGATCTTGATCTGGTGGCGTTGGACATCGATTCGGCGCGACTGCAACGCGTCCAGGACACCTTGAGCCGGCTTGGGCTCACCGCCGAGATCCGCTGCGCCGATCTGTCCATGCCGGAGACCTGGCATGACGGTCGGCCGTTCGATCGCATTCTCCTCGACGCACCCTGTTCCGCGACCGGCGTGATCCGTCGCCATCCCGATATCAAACTGCTGCGCCGCCCCGCGGACATCACCAATCTGGCCGGGCGCCAGCAGGCACTGCTCGAAACGACGTGGAACCTGCTGGCGCCGGATGGCGTGCTGCTCTATGCGACCTGCGCGGTCCTGCGGGCCGAAAACGAAGCGGTGCTCAGCGCGTTCCTTGCCGGACATCCCGAGGCGGTGGTCGAGCCGTTGGTGACCACCTGGGGCCATCTGGCCGGCGCGGGCCGGCAGAATCTGCCGGGTGAGGACGAGGCCGACGGGTTTTTCTATGCACGTCTGCGCCGGGTCTCCTTGCACCGCTGAGCGCTGGCGCTTGGCCCGGCTCATCGCTTTGGCCTGACACGGGCTCCCAGGCAACGCGGGGTCGCCCATTCCCTGTTACCCATGAGCCCCGCTGCAGCGCATTGCTCTAAGGCGCTGCGTGCCCGATCGGCCGGACGCGCGCCTGCGCGGACGCCCATCCCGATCCGGATTCTCCCTCGAATGCGCCCGGTTGGACTTCCCCGGTCACTGACAACGACCTGCAATACGGTTGTCAAGGCGATGTAAAGCCTTTCCGCGAGATTGGTTCGGGCGCTGTTCCTGGAATGGCGTTCGTGGATTGTCATCCATTCCTTCGGATTCGCTCGGGAGAAGCGCCATGACCTGCAAGCCATCATTCGTCGCCAATCCTTCACGTCGCCGACTGCTCAAGCAGGCCGGCGCGCTGGCCGGTGTCGCCACGCTGGGCGGTTTGCCGCTTCGCGTGCTGGGCGCGACACCGACCGGCGGTCAGGTCGCCATGCCCTATGGCGTCCAGGCGGGGGATGTGCGTTTCGACCGGGCGATCATCTGGTCGCGTGCGGATCGGCCCGCGCGCATGTGGGTCGAGATCGCCGATCGCCCGGATTTTCGCGGTGCGCGTCTGCTGCGCGGTCCGGCGGCGTTGCCCGAGGGGGATTTCACCGCCAAGCTGGATGTCGCCGGCCTGAATCCAGGCCAGGAGGTTCACTACCGGGTCTTTTTTGAGGATCTGTTGGGTGAGGCATTGCGGAGCGAGAAGGTTTCGGGGCGTCTGAGTGTGCCGGCGTTGCCGGGGCTGTCCCGGCTCGGGTGGCGCGCCCGCAACCAACGGGGCGTTCGCTTCGTCTGGTCCGGCGATGTGAACGGGCAGGGCTGGGGCATCAATCCGGATCTTGGCGGAATGCGGATCTTCGAAACCATGCGTGCGGTGGAGCCGGATTTTTTCATTCACTCTGGGGATTGCATCTACGCCGATGGGCCGATTCAGGCCGAAGTGGCGCTTCCGGATGGATCAACCTGGCGCAATGTGGTGACGCCGGAGAAGTCCAAGGTCGCCGAAACACTGGACGAGTTTCGCGGCAACTATCGGTACAACCTCATGGACGAGAATCTGCGGCGCTTCAATGCCGAAGTGCCGATCATCGCGCAGTGGGATGACCATGAGGTCGTCAACAATTGGTATCCGGGTGAAATTCTGAACGATGCGCGATATACCGAAACCCGTGTGGATCTATTGGCAGCGCGCGGACACCAGGCCTTTGTCGACTACATGCCGGTGCGCTTCGGCGAGCGGGGCCGGCTCTATCAGAGTTTTCCATGCGGATCCAGCGCGGAGGTCTTCCGGATCGATTTGCGTAGTTTCCGTGGCCCAAATAGCCTCAATGACCAACGGCGTTCGGGGCCCGAGGCGGATTTTCTGGGCAGCGAACAGCTCGATTGGCTGATGGATGCCCTGCGCCGGTCGCGCGCGACCTGGAAGATCATCGCCTCGGACATGCCCATTGGCTTGATCGTGCGCGACGGCACCTTCTTCGAGAACGGCGCCAACGGCAACGACGGTCGCCCAGCGGGCCGCGAACTGGAGGTCGCCAAGCTATTGCGCTTCATCCACCGCCACCGGATTGCCAACGTCGTGTGGTTCACCGCGGATGTGCATTACACAGCGGCGCATTACTACCATCCGGATCGGGCTGCGTTTCGTGATTTTTCGCCTTTCTGGGAGTTCGTCAGCGGTCCGCTGAACGCCGGCACATTCGGGCCAGGTAAGCTGGATGGAACGTTTGGTCCCGAGGTGGTGTTTGAGAAATCCCCGCCGGCCGGTCAGGCCAATCTGCCACCCTCGGCCGGCCTGCAGTTCTTCGGCCAAGTCGACATCGATGCTGAAAGCAACATCATGACAGTGGCTTTGAAGGATCTGAACGGAGCCACCCTGTTCGAACAGGTGCTGGAGCCCGTTCGGGGGGTGTCCTGATACCGGCGCTCCCCCGCCCCGACCGGCTACAGCCTTGGGGTCGGAGCGGTGGCGCTGGCCGGGATCAGGCGGCGCAGATCGCGATGCCGTGGTCGTGCGGCTCGATCAATCGGCGGTGCAGCGCCCGGATCGCCGTGTCGTAATCGCGCTCGTCGATGACGCACTGCATGGTGACCTGCCGCAGCGACTGGTGCATGGCCAGGATGGAGATGCCTGCCTCGGCCAGGGCCGCGGCAGTTTCCGCCAACAGGCCCGGCACCTGCATGTCGCTGCCGATGGCGGACACCAGCGCCACGCGGCGTACGTCGATTTCCGCTTCCCCGAAACGCTCCACGAGTGTTTTCTGGATTCGCTTGACGGTCTTGAGGTTGCACGCCAAGTAGTGTGTCAGGCTGTTGGCATTGCAGTCCTTGGTGATGATGTCGGCACCAAAGCGCTCCAGCGTGGTGAGCAGGGCGTGATCGTAATGCGCGAAACGGCCCATCATGTCCTGATCGAACAGCTGCAGCGCATAGACGTTCTTGCGCCCGGCAATGATTTCGACGCAGGGCTTTTCGCTGACGTGGTCATGCGTGATCACCGTGCCGCCGTGCTCGGGTTCGAAGGTGTTCTTGATGCGCAGGGAAATGCCGGCTTGCCGCAAGCCTTTGGCGGCCCGGGGGTGGATCGCCTCCATGCCCAGGTTGGCGAGCTGGTCGGCGACATCGTAGTTGGTCCGCCCGATCGGGACGACGCGTTCGGCACCCACGACCAGCGGGTCAGCGCTGCTCAGGTGGTATTCCTTGTGAATGATGGCCTCGGCAGCGCCGGTCACGACGGCGACTCGGCTGAACGTCATTTCGCTGTAACCGCGATCGAAGCGCGCCATGAGTCCTTCATCGCAATGGGCGTAACCGGTGACGATCGGCAGCTCGCGCGCGAGGTCGATGTTCTGGAAGCTGCGGCGGATTCGCTCATCCAGTGAAGGAACCGGTGCGTCGGCATCGGCATGCCAGCCGGTGAGGTCGACAAAGCGGGTGCGAACCCCTTCATTGGCCAGCAGTCGGCTGAGATTCCACGCGCTGTGGGCTTCCCCGAGGCTGGCCAGCATTTCGCGGACTGTGGCGAGATGGCTGTCGAGCTGGAAATGCCCGTGTCGGCACAGACGGTCCAGGTCGCTCAGGCAATTTTCGGCGGCCGTCAGCCGTTCCTCGATGAAGGATTTTGCCGCGGCGCGATCCATGGCGGCGGTGAATAGGGCGTGATTGATCTCAAGCAGCTGCTTGCGAACCTTGGCCAGCTCGCCGCGCCAAGCCGCTTCATCACGGGCATTAGCGAACGAACCGAATACCCCGGGCTGGGCCGTTTTCTTGTGTTCGAGCAACAGGTTGGTGATTCCACTGTAAGCCGAGACGACGAAGATGCGGTTGTATCGGTTACCGGGACGCAGAATGATATTGTCTCGCACGGCAGCATAGTTGCTCATCGAGCTGCCGCCGATCTTTTCCACCGTATGGGTCATGGTGTTGATTTTCCTTGTATTCGTGGGTCCCCGAGGAGGGACCGGCGAGCCCGCGGCTCAGCCATCTCAGCCAATCCGCAACGGAGTGGGGCGGACGGGCTCGACTTCGCCGCGGGCCGCAATGAATCCAGGTCGAGGCGGGTGGCCACAATAGGGTTCACAGAGGCGGTTGCTCATGGCGTTATAGACAAAGAACACGTTGCTGCGCGGATCAGGCGTGATGTTGCCGTTGGAGCCGTGCATCGTATTGCAGTCGAACACGGTGACCGTGCCGGCTGGGCCGGTCGCCGCGACCAGGCCACCGCCCTGTTCGGCGAGCTGACGGAGGCAACGCTTGCTTGGGACACCGATTTCCTGCTTCACCAAGGACTTCTGGTAGTGGTTCTCCGGTGTTTCGCCGGTGCACACCACGTAACGGCGATGGGAGCCGGGAATCAGCAACAGGGGGCCATTGTGGGCGTGATTGGGTGTGAGCGAAATGGAGACGCTCAGCGCCCGCATACGCGGCATCCCATCTTCCACATGCCAGGTTTCGAAGTCCGAATGCCAATAGAACTCCTTGCCACCGAAGCCAGGCTTGTAATTAAGCCGGGACTGGTGGATATAAACCTCGTCATCAAGGATGTAGCGGGCCAGGTCCACCAGCCGCGGATCGGCGGCAACGGCGGCGAACAGCGGGCTGAGCTGGTGAACGCGAAACAACGAGCGTAGGTCGCCGGTTTCCTGTTCACGGATCGCCTCGCTGCGTTGCATGATCAGCGCGTCATGGCGCAGGCGCGCGAGTTCGGCCTGCATGGCGGTGATCTCCGCATCGGTGAACAAGGTATAAAGATTCAGAAATCCCTGATTCTCATAGTTGGCGATGGTGCGCCGCGCTAGGGGTGGTTCCCGATTCGCGTCTGCATAAACGACGGGATCTGTCCGAGGCGTCACCGAAGCAGGGCGTCCGGCGCGGGAGGGATAGCGGTCTATCGCTTCCGAGGGCATCAGTCATCTCCTGAGTCTTGCTGCTTAGTCAGTCACCGCTTCGGCTTCGAGCGGGTAAACGCCATCGGCGTCATGAACCTCGGTGCCGTGTAGCGGTGGGTTGAATACGCAAGCCATGACCATTTCGGTCTCGGCGCGCAGGATGTGCTGGTCGTGCTGGTCCAGCACGTAGATCGTGCCCGGGGCGATGGGATAGATCTTCCCATCGGCGACGGTTTCGATCTCGCCGCTGCCGCTGATGCAGTACACCGATTCGATGTGGTTGCGGTAGTGCATCGGCAATTCGGCGCCACGGTAGATCGTGGTGATATGGAACGAAAAACCGGCATTGTCATTCTTGAGCACGAGCCGGGTGCTTTCCCACCCTGTGCTCTGGATGCGACGGCCGGATGCGATGGCTTCAGGAAGATGGCGAACGATCATGCTTGAATGGCCTCTTGTTCGTGATTGGAGCGGAGCCGGTTCAGGAGGCGCAGGCGGCCAACGTGCCGCTTAACACCTCTAGGGCGCTGTCAGCCAGCCGGCTCAATCCTTCACCCAGTTCGGCGTCGGTTATGGTGAGCGGGCACAGGCATTTGAGCACCTGTCCGCGATTGCCGGAGGTCTCGATGATCAGCCCTCGCTGGAATGCGGCCTGACTGATGCGCGAGGCGGTCTCGCCGTCATTGCATTCCAGCCCCTGCATCAGACCGCGGCCCTTGACGCGCAGATGCGTGACACCGACGCGCTCGCTGATCCGCTGCAGCCCTTGGGTCATCAGGGCTGCTTTGGCGCGCACCGATTCGGCGAACGTCTCGTCACGCCAGAAATGCTCCAGCGCCGCCGTCGCGGTAACAAAGGCGTGGTTGTTTCCGCGGAACGTGCCGTTGTGTTCGCCGGGTTTCCAGATATCGAGTTCGGGCCGGTAGAGCAGCAGGGCCATCGGCAGGCCGTAGCCACTCAGGGATTTGGACAGCGTCACCATGTCGGGCGTGATGCCAGCAGGCTCGAAGCTGAAAAAGGTGCCCGTTCGTCCACATCCAGCTTGGATGTCATCGACGATCAGGAGCATATCGTGCTTGCGGCATAGCCGTTGCAGGCCTTGCAGCCACACCGGGCTGCCCGCGTTGAGTCCGCCTTCACCCTGGATGGTTTCGACGAGGACCGCTGCCGGGTGATCGATGCCGCTCGACGGGTCGGACAGCATCTTGTCGAGATAACGCAGGGTATCGGCGTCGCGACCCAGATAGCCGGCATATGGCATGCGGGTGATCCCGGTCAACGGGACGCCGGCGCCACCTCGGTGATGTTGATTCCCGGTGGCGGCCAGCGCGCCCAGCGTGGCGCCATGGAAACCGTTGGTGAAGGCAATGATCGAAGAGCGGCCTTTGACCTTGCGGGCCAGCTTCAGCGCCGCTTCGACCGCATTGGCGCCGGTCGGTCCGGTGAACTGCATGCGGTAATCCAGCGAGCGCGGGACCAGGATGCAGTCGCGGAACGCGCGCAGGAAATCCGCTTTCGCTGCGGTATGCATATCCAGCCCGTGGGTGATGCCGTCGTTCTGGATGTAGGCCAGCAAGGCATTTTTCAACACGGGATGGTTGTGGCCATAGTTCAGTGAGCCTGCACCCGAGAGAAAGTCGATGTAGCTCATGCCGTTCTCGTCATGGAGAGCGGCGCCTTGGGCGCGGTTGAAAACCGTCGGGAAAGAACGCGCATAAGACTGCGCGGATGATTCAAGTTCGTTGAAAATCTCCATGGGTCATACCTCCACGGTGGATTGTGTTGTGTTGTTCTTATTGGCTTTGACGAGATGTGATCAGTCCGCGATTCGTTCGAGCGGTCCGATCCGGAGCAGGATTTCATCCGGGTGCAGCCCGGAGAAATGGCGTTGGGATTCAAACAAAGTGGTCGTCTCGATTACCGCGCCGAACTGCTTGGCCAGCCGCTCGAACAGTCGCCAGGATGCCCGATTGTCGGGGCCGATCGTGGTCTCCAAATAACGGCAATCCGCCAGCGCAGGCCGGGTGAGTAGTGCCTCCAGCAGGCGTGAGCCCAAGCCGGTGCCCCGTGCTGCCTCATCCACTGCGACCTGCCAGACAAAGAGGGTGTCGGGGCGGTCCGGAACCCGATAGCCCGAGACAAAACCCAAAGCCTTCGCGGCGTTTTCCGCGTGCGCGATGATCGAGGTCTGGGCAAAGTGGCTGCACTGCAGCAGATTGCAGTAACGGGAATTGGGATCCAAAGGGGGGCAGCGGGCAATCAGTTCGAAAACCGCCACGCCATCGTCCGGAGTGGGGCTACGCAGGTGCAGCGCCGGATGGGCATCGCCGGCGCCGTTCCCCATAGGGTAAGGCTCGGGATGATGAGAGGGTTTCATGATTCGATCTCGGTTTCTCGAATAAACTCGTTTCTATGCAATGCAAATACCCGAGAGTTCAACTTGGTAAACAGTTTCGCCAAGCGCTGATCCGTGTCGGGCATGGTGATATATTATTGTCTATGCAGCTTTTGTTTTCTTGGCTATTGTGTGTCAGTTTCTGGCGGGTACAATTCACGCCGAAAAAATCCATTGTATACAAAATTCTTTATCCGGGCAACTTGGTCACTGGGCCGCACTCCAGACCCGCTGGGCAGGTGCCGCGTCGTTATGACGAATCCATCGTGGCGCGATCGTCAGGCTGCATGGTCTGCGGACCTCGGCGCGCTGCTAGAATCGTGGTCTCGCCATTGCCGAATCTCACGGGAGTCTTCTGTGGAGGTCATTGCTGAGGTCTTGGTCGCGCTGCGTCGCATTATGCGAGCGACCGATCTGCGCTCCCGTCATCTCATGAAAACCGCTGGGCTGACGGCCCCGCAACTACTGGTGCTGCGAACGATTCATCAGAAGGGTGAAATTACCGTAGGCGATCTGGCGCGTCAGATCAGTCTCAGCCAAGGCACTGTGACCAGCATCCTCGATCGCTTGTCCGCACGCCGGCTCATCGTTCGAGAGCGGGCGCGCAGTGACAAGCGGAAGGTGTTCTTGCGTTTGGGGCCGGACGGAGAGGATGTTTTGCGTGATGCCCCGCAGCCGCTCCAAGAGCATTTCATTCGTGAATTCAACGCGCTGCAGAGCTGGGAACAGCACATGATCCTGGCTGCACTGCAGAGGGTTGCCGGGATGATGGACGCCGGGCATATCGATGCGGCACCGATGCTGGCGATCGGCGCCCTGGATCAGCAAGAGCTCTCCTCGAGCCCCGAATCGTGACCTGATTCGGGGCGGTGCCCTTCACCGGCGAGCCTGCTTGCCGTCAGCGCTTATTGGGCACGCTGCTCCGCAGCCAATACGGCGCGCGGTACTCCGACGCTATACGCCCCGTTCTTGAACGACTAGTATGGTAGATTCGCCATCAAGGCCGCAGGATAGTCGGCCGAAAGAAGAGAGGAAGGCCGCACTGCCGGCTGGCCAGCTCAGTCATGGAGGAGAACGTCATGGCCGTCATCGATCTGTTGCATCAATCCGTTCAGAAAAAGCCCGACAAAAAGGCGGTTATCGCCCAGGATGGCGAGGTCACATTCCACGAGCTCGATGTGGCCAGCAGCCGCATTGCGCATCAGTTGCACAAGGCCGGCGTCAAGCGCGGCGACAAGGTTGCCCTGGTGCTCGCCAATGACCAGGCGGTCTTGTTCAATGCGAGCTATTTTGGGATTCACAAGCTCGGCGCGGTGCCGGTTCCAATCAACACGCGCTGGGCCATGCCGGAAAAGTACTTCGTGCTCGAGCACAGCGATGCTGTGGCGCTGATCAGCGGTCCGCGCCATCTGGAAGCATTGATTCCCCTCGCCCAAGGCAAGCCGGTCGAGATCGAAGGCCGGCCGGGGCAGTTCAATCTCAAGCACTTCTTCGTGACCGGTAGCGAGGCGATCGATGGCTTTACGCCGCTGGGAAACGTCGTGAGCGAGGGGTCGACCGATGTTCCACTGCTCGATCCACCCCCGACCGATCGGGATCCGGCCGACCTGCTCTACACCTCTGGTACGACGGGAATGCCCAAAGGGGTATTGGTGCCCGAAGGTAATCTCGCGGACCAGCCTGGTCAGCAGAATCTGGCCCAGATCCTGTCCGCACTGTTCGGTGAAAGCTTGTTGCACGCCGTGCCGCTGTTCGGATTCACTGGCTGCCACGGCTTGATGCTGATGAGCATTCGCGCCGGCATTACGCAGCTGGTCCTGCCACGCTTCGATCCGGAGCAGCTGCTGGCCTCGATCGAGCGGCACCGCGCATCCTCGATCATGGGCGTGCCGACCATGCTGAATCTCGCCATGAAGCATCCATCGGTGAAGGACTACGACTACAGCTCGCTCAAGTTCGTGTTCTTCGGCGCGGCGCCGATCCAGCCGGACACGGTGCGCAAGATGCTGGAAGTCTGGCCCAAGGTGATGATGCTCAACGGCTATGGCTTGACCGAGGGCGGCGCCGGTGCAGCCTGCATGCTGGGGCCCAACCCACGCGACATCCTCGATCACCCGGGCTCGGTGGGCAAACCGGTGGGCTGCGAGGTGGTGATCGTCGATGACAACGGCAACACCCTGCCGCAGGGCGAGATCGGCGAGATCTGCTTCCGCTCGGGGATCGAGCGGCGCAGCTACTACAAGGGCGAGGAAAACACTCAGGAACTCTGGCGCGGCGAGCTGCTACATACCGGCGACGTGGGCTACATCGCGCCGGACGGCTACGTGTATCTGACAGATCGCAAGAAGGACATGGTGCTGCGCGGCGGCTACAACATCTTTGCCGTCGAGGTGGAACGCGTGCTGCTGGAGATGCCTGAGGTGCTGGAAGCGGCTGTCATTGGTGTGCCCCATCCGGATCTCGGCGAGGATGTCTTGGCTGTGATCGCACCGAAACCGGGATTCAAGGGCGGTGAGGGCTCTCTGACCCCCGAGGCCATCAATGCCTTCTGCCGGCAGCATCTGGCGGACTACAAGAGTCCACGCCATGTCGTCTTTGTGGACGAGCTGCCCAAGAACGCCATGGCCAAGATCCTCAAGGCGGATCTGCGTCAGCGCTATCGTGACTATGTACTGGATCTGAAGGCGCAGGAAGCCTGAAGATCACGAGGGTGTTGCGGCCCAGCAAGGCCATGACACCCTCTGGATCCCGGCCAGCTTGTCCGCATCGGAGATGCCGATCACCTTGAAGATCAGGTGCTTGACGGCGCTGAACGGTGGGCGCAAGCTGAAGTGGGATTGATATTCATATAACGAGGCCACCCAGCGGATTGGGCGTGGTCCAGGAGGAGACAACATGGACGGCATCATGGCGCTTGCCCGTTCGGGGTGGGCTTACCTGCGTTTTTTTGTTCCGATCGCCCTGTCTCTGGGCGTGATCTATGCGCTCATCGTCGGGCCGGCCAATGTCCTGGTCGGCGTCCTTGCCGTTCTTCTGGGACTTTCCCTGGCCGAACGGGTGTCCGGCAATGACGAGCAGACCCGTGCCTATGGGCACCCGCGCATCTTCGTGTGGATGCTCTGGACTTATCTCCCCGTCAGCCTCGTGGCTTTCTGGGCGTTCATTTGGATGCTGGCGCATGGACACAACGGCGGCGACCTGCTCGGTCTGGCCACGTGGGTGCAGTCCCTGAGCGGGTTCAACATGGTTGCCGCCCATGCCGGAGACGGCTGGGGCAGCTACCTCATCGGTGCGCTGCTGTTTTCTCAGATCGCCTCGATCGGCTCGGTATCCATTGGCCATGAGCTGTCCCACCGCACTTGGGAGCCCTATTCGGTCTTCAGCTCGCGCGCCTGCTCCCTCTTTGGGCTGTTTACCTATTACGCCATCGAGCACCCCTATGGCCACCATTTCACGGTCGGAACGCCAGCTGATTCCAGCACGGCCTTCCGCGGTGAGAGCGTATATCGCTATTTCCTGCGCACCGCGCCCCAGGATTATCAAACGGCCTGGGCCATCGAGAAGGATCGGCTGGACAAGATGGGGCTAGCGGCCATGAGCTGGCGCAACCGTTTGCTGCAGGGGTGGGTGGCGGAGGCCGCACTGGTGTTGTTCGTCTTTGCAGTCAGTGGTCTGTTGGGGCTGTTCTGGTTCCTGCTCGCCGTGCTCAACGCTCATTTCGGCTACAAGCTCGGCACCTACAGCCAGCACTACGGCATCGTTCGCGTGCCCGGATCGGAGATCAAGGCGCACCATTCCTGGGATTCGTTCAATCGCGTGACCAACTGGTTCGTCGACAACATCGGCCGCCATTCCCAGCATCATCTGGACCCCCAGCGTGAGTTCTGGCGTCTGGAGGATGTGCACGCGCCGCGCTTGCCCCACAACATGGGCTATTTCCGGGCCATTGGTCTGGCCATCATCCCGGCATTGTGGCATCGCACCTGGTCGCCGGCGCTGCTCGAATGGGATCGGGTCTATGCCTCGCCGGAAGAACGGCAGCTGGCGCACGAAGCCAATCTGCGCAGCGGACGGCCCGAACTCCTGGCTGCCGCAGCGCACGAGGAGGCGCTCGCTGTCGCCACCTGAGGCACCCCCACCCCGGATCGACAACCGCCGGTCTCGGCGCCGGCGGTTCCTTGTGCGCAGGATGAGGTCGAATGTCCCCGGGCCTCAGGGCTGCGACGGGCCAAGTCGCCGAATGAAGGGGCGCGCCCGACGCCACGAGCGCCAGAAAGACCCTGGACGGGCGTGATAAGCGTGGCCCGCCAGCGGGCGCAGTGTGATGTTCGCGTGGTGAAAACAGGTTCTGGTCAGTGTTGCGAGATCGCGTTCAAACCGAACCAGCGCGCGCACCCAGTCTTCCGGTTCGTTCCAGAGCGCCGGGCGCAGCAATGCGTCGACGACCCAGAGGACGCGCTGCGGCAGGATCGGAATGGATTGGCCCAGCGTGGACCCGTTGGCGTACCAGGCCGCGCCGCTTGCCTGGGCCAGTCCCCGGCCGATCGCCTCGGCGCCTACGATGAGATCGAATGGTGCGCGACCATCTGGGGGAAGCGTGCCCTCACCCCATAGCCACAGGCTGTTGACAGGCAGCTGACCCAGCCGTTCGCGCGCGACATTGACCGGATGGTCGTGCAATAGCATCTGCAGTTCGGTGACGAGGCGTTTGAACTCAGCCGCATCAGGCCCGGTGGGCATCCAGAGTGAGGTGCCCGGTGTCAGACCGTGATGCAGCGGTTGGGTCGTCATGGCGGGCGCGGCGGGCAAATGCAGATACCAGCGTCCGGGTGACGGCGCCTTCAGGGTCATGCCCTCTGCCTCCAGGAAGGCGTTCAGGCGATTCACGATGGCAGCGCTTTCCTGGGCGTCGAGATCGAGGCGCGCCTGATCGAAGTGCACATGATGATGGGTGCCGGCCTGCAAGTGCAGGGGCTCGACCCGGAGCACGGCCCCCCGGGGCGGGGCGCCGGTATCGCCCCACGAGGAGAGCGCCGCCCAGGGTGCCTGGGCTGTCTCGAAAAATCCCTGGACGAGTGCGCGCTCGAAACCCGTTTCCGGATCTGGGGTCGCCCGTGCCCGTGCAAAGAGCCGGTCGAGCGCCGGCGTCGCGGGGAAATCGCCAACATCCCGGGGCGGCTCGGCCAGCCCCGGCACCAGCAGGGTTACCGAGCTGCGTGTCATGTGAAATCAGCTCAGATGAGGAAGCAGGGCCTGCTCGACGGCCAAACGCTCGGCCGCCACCCGAACCACTGGGCCCTGCATGCGTGCAATCGCCAAGTCCGGATCCTTGAGGCCATGGCCCGTCAGGGTACACACGATCGTACTCCCACGGGCGATCCGACCGGCGCGGATATCGGTCAATGCGCCCGCCAGAGAGACCGCCGAAGCCGGTTCGCAGAACACGCCCTCGCGCCGTGCGAGGTACTTCTGTGTCTCCACGATTTCATCATCCGTGAAAGCCGCGAACCAGCCGCCGGATTCCTGTTGTGCGGCCAGCGCGCCGGACCAGCTCTGGGGGTTGCCGATGCGGATCGCCGTGGCCACGGTCTCGGGGTGCTCGACTGGGCCACCCTTGAGGAAGGGGGCGGCACCCGTGGCCTGATAGCCCAGCATGCGCGGACGCGCGGTGATGACGGGCTCGCGCGGATAGGGGCACTGGCCCGCGCAGTGGCTGCAGCCGATCGTGGTCGTTTCGCCGCCCGCCGTAGCCAGCTCCGAATAGCCGATCCAGTAGGCGGTGATGTTGCCGGCATTGCCGACGGGCAGGCAGTGATAGTCGGGCGCGCGCCCGAGTGCCTCGACGATTTCGAAGGCGGCAGTCTTCTGGCCCTGCAGGCGGAAAGGATTGATCGAATTGACGATGGTGATGGGTGCCTCGGCCGCGACCTCCCGCACCAGGCGCATGCCGTCGTCGAAATTGCCCTGGATCTGCAGCACCACCGCGCCGTGCGCCATGGCCTGGGCCAGTTTGCCCAGCGCGATCTTGCCCTCCGGGATAAGCACGAAGGCGGTCAGTCCGGCGCGGGCGGCATAGGCGGCTGCCGAGGCCGAGGTGTTGCCGGTGGAGGCGCAGATGATGGCGCGGCTACCCTCGGCCACCGCCTGGGTCACGGCCACCGTCATGCCGCGATCCTTGAAGGATCCAGTCGGGTTGAGTCCCTCGAACTTGGCGTAGATCGCCAGATCGCCGCCCAGATCGCGCTCGATGTTGGCCAGACGGATCAGCGGTGTTTGCCCTTCGCACAGGCTTACTGCCGGGGCGTCGGCGGGGAGCGGCAGCCGATCGCGGTACTTGTCGATCAATCCGGTATAGAGCGAAGCGGTGGTCATAAGGATCTCGCAGAAGGAAATGGGGGATCACGCCGCATCGGTCTGGACACGGATGCGAGTGATGGCGCCGCGCACGCTGGAAAGCCGCGAAATGGCTTCAAGAGCTTGATCCATGGCGTGTTCCCAGACCCGATGAGTGAGCAGGATGATGGGCATGGTGTCCAGATGCGCGGGATCGGGGCGCTGCAGCATGGCCTCGATGCTGATGGCATGATCGGCCAGAATGCGGGTGATGTCCGCAACCACGCCGGGATGGTCCTCGACCGCCAGGCGCAGGTAGTAGGCCGAGTGGATGGACGCCAGGGGACGCAGCGGCAGATCCGCGATGGCACCGGGACGCACACCCAGATAGGGAACCCGGTGATCCGGTTCGGCGGACAGCAGGCGGAGGATGTCGACGAGATCGGCAACGACGGCCGAGGCTGTGGGGAGGGCGCCGGCTCCGGCGCCGTAGAACAGCGTTTCGCCGACCGCATCACCCTCGATCAAGACGGCATTCATCACCCCATCGACTCGTGCCAGCAGATGCCGCTGAGGGATCAGGGTGGGATGCACGCGCAGCTCGACCGCCTCGGCATCCCGGCGCGCGATGGCCAGGTGCTTGATGCTGTACCCGAGGGTTTCGGCGTAGTCGATATCTTCGGCGCTGATGGTGTCAATGCCCTCGATCGCCACATTGGCGAAATTCAAGGGCGTGCCGAAGGCGATTGCTGCAAGGATGGTCAGCTTGTGTGCCGCGTCGATACCCCCGATGTCGAACGTGGGATCCGCTTCCGCGTAGCCCAGTTCCTGGGCCTGTGCCAGGGCCTCGGAGAAATCCAGCCCGCAGTCGCGCATTTGGGTGAGGATATAGTTGGTGGTGCCGTTGACGATGCCGGCGACGGACTGAATGTCATTGCCGGCCAAGGCTTCCCGTATGGTCTTGATGATCGGAATGCCCCCCCCGACAGCGGCTTCGAACGCGACGATGACGCCATGCTTGTCGGCGGCGGCGAAGAGCTCGTTGCCGTGTTGCGCAATCAGTGCCTTGTTCGCGGTGATAACGTGCTTGCCGCTGGTGATGGCGCGCATGATCCAATCGCGGGTCGGGTCGCAGCCGCCCACCAGTTCGGCCACGATGCTGATGGACGGATCGTCCAGAATCTCGTTGATGTCGGTGGTCACGGCGATATCCGCCGCTTCTGGCGGCCGCGGCTTGCTGGGGTCGCGCACCAGCGCGCGCCGGACTTTCACCCGGCGACCGGTGCGCCGCTCGATGGCATCCGCATGGCGTTGGAGGATCTGGAGCGTGCCGCCGCCGACCGTTCCTAGACCCAGAAGGGCGATGTTGACTGTTTCGCTGTCCATTAGATTCCCTGGCTTTGAGCGCTGCCGGCCGGGGTGCGTCGGAACAGGCGGCGCATCTCCCGGACCGCCTGGCGAGTGCGGTGTTCATTTTCGATCAGGCCGAAACGTACATGATCATCCCCGTACTCGCCGAAACCGATGCCGGGGGATACGGCGACCTTCGCTTCACTGAGCAAAAGCTTGCTGAACTCGATGGATCCCATGTCGCGGTAGCGTTCAGGGATGCGCGCCCAGACGAACATCGTCCCGCGGGGCTTCTCCACTTCCCACCCCAGCCGATTCAGTCCTTCGCACAGAACGTCGCGGCGCAGCTGGTAGGTGCGGCGGATTTCCTCCACGCAGTCCTGTGGTCCCTCCAGCGCGGTGATGGCGGCAACCTGGATCGGCGTGAAGATCCCGTAGTCCAGATAGGACTTCATTTTGGCCAGCGCGGCCACCAGAGTGGGGTTGCCGCACATGAAGCCGACGCGCCAGCCGGGCATGTTGTAGCTCTTGGACAGGGTGTAGAACTCCACCGCCACATCCTTGGCTCCCGGGACTTGCAGAATGGAGGGTGCGACGTAGCCGTCGAACACCAAATCCGCATAGGCGAGGTCATGAATGACCCAGATCTGATGCTCGCGCGCGATGGCCACCACTTTCTCGAAGAAATCGAGGTCCACGCACTGCGTGGTCGGGTTGCCCGGAAAGTTGAGTACCAGCATCTTGGGCTTGGGCCAGGAATTGCGGATGGCTTGGTCGAGCTCGGCAAAGAAATCGATGCCGGGCACCAGCGGTACATGGCGGATGTCGGCGCCGGCGATGACGAAGCCATAGGGATGGATGGGATAGGCGGGATTGGGCACCAGGACCGAATCGCCGGGCCCGACGGTCGCCAGTGCGAGGTGCGCGAGACCTTCCTTCGAGCCAATGGTCACGATGATCTCGTCCTGTGGATCGAGCTGCACGTCGTAGCGGCGCTGGTACCAATTGGCCATCGCTCGGCGCAGGCGGGGGATGCCGCGCGACTGGGAATAGCGATGGGTGTCCTCGCGCTGCACTGCCTCAACCAATTTGTCGACAATGTGCTGCGGCGTGGGTTGGTCGGGATTGCCCATGCCGAAGTCGATGATATCCTCGCCTCTGGCGCGTGCGGCGTTTTTCAGTTCCGTCACGATGGCGAAAACATAGGGCGGCAACCGCTGGATACGGGGAAAATCTTCGATCACGGAGGTAGTGGTCCAAGTGGGGCCCGGCCTCTTGGCCAAAGGCGAATTTGTAAAATGATCAAACGTAAAGCCCGTGTGTTGCCCTGTCAATCATTTCGCATGATCGCGAGGTCGAGCCCATGAAACTGCACCGGGACAATCCCAACGCCCAGAATCGCATCCGGGGGTATGGCAGCGGCGAGATCCGCATCAACGAGGTGAGTTATCACCAGAGCCTGATCGTGGCGCCTCAGGCGCTGGAACTCGATGGGATACCATCGGACGTGGCGCAGCTCAAATCACGCCACTTGGAGCGGTTGCTCGCTCATGCACCTGAAATCATCCTGCTCGGCACTGGATCGCGCCTGATTTTCCCGCCGCGCGAACTCCTGTTCGAGCCGCAATCGCGCGGGGTCGGCATCGAAGTCATGGATACCGGCGCGGCGTGCCGGACATTCAATGTCCTGCTCGCCGAGGATCGCGTGGTGGTGGCGCTGCTGATGCTTGAAGCGGGAGGTTGAACCTCAGCCGGGCGTTTGGGGGAGGGCCTCACATCCTCCCTGCTCGCCGCAGCCGTGCTCGAAGCGTATCGATTTCCTCTAGGAGATCAGCCATCAGGGCGGCGAGTTCCGGGACCGCCTCGAAATCGCGTTCGATCTGGCGCATGCGGCGTGCGCGCTGCAAGGACGAGGAGGGGAGTCGCCAGGCACCGGTGGCCTGATGGGCCTGTGGAAACAGTCCCAGTTCGACGCGGGTCATCACCCAGGCATCTTCGACGCAGCAGATGGCCGCCAGTTGTTCTGCCGTCAGCTCATCCTGCACCAGGGGATCGTCGGTTGAGATCTGGTCGTCATTCATTGCATCAGCTCCTCTGCCTCGGATTGAATGCCAATTCCCTTGCCATCGTTTCATAGAGTTCACGTGCACGGGCGGTGTTGGCCGGTGGCGTCACGATCCGAATGTCGAGAATCATGTCTCCCGGCGGCTCGCCTGGAATGCCCTTGCCGCGAACCTGAAGCTGGCGACCGCTCTGCGATCCTTCTGGGATGCGAACCTTGACGGTGCCGCCGGGCAGGTCGATGGGAATGATTGCGCCAAGCGCCGCTTCCCACGGCGTCACGGGCAGGTCGAGGTACAGATTGCGCTCCTCGATGCGAAAGCGCGGATGTGGCTTGAAATGCACTTCCAGCAGCAGATCGCCGGCAGGCGCCCCGCCGAGCCCCGGCTCGCCCTGTCCCGAGAGCCGGATCAACTGGCCATCACGGACCCCCTTCGGAATCCGCACGCTCAAGGTCCGGGTTCCGAGGGTGACGCGGCCTTGAGGATCGATTTTGGGTGTCCGCAGACTGATCTCCCGTACGGCGCCATGGAATGTGTCCTCGAGATCGAGATACACCTTGGCGTGATGATCCTGGCCGCGAGCGCGGAAGCCGTGCTGCTGCTGACGGCCGCCCCCCATCTGTCCGAACAACTCGGCAAAGAAGTCCGAGAAATCGGCCGCTTCACGCGAATTGAAAGTACCGTCGGAGAATTCGAAGCCGGCATCCCAGTCCGGTGGTGGTCGGAAATCCTGTCCCGGCCGGTAGCTCTGGCTCAGCTGATCGTAGGCGGCGCGCTTATCCGGATCGGACAGCACAGCGTTGGCTTCGTTGATCTCCTTCATGCGCTGTTCGGCGTCCGCTTCCTTCGAGATGTCCGGGTGGTATTTGCGGGCCAGTTTGCGGAAGGCTTTCTTGATGTCGGCAGCCGTGGCATCCCGAGGCACGCCGAGAACGCTGTAATAGTCCTGATATTGCATGCATCGCCTCCACAGTGATGATGCTCGCGATGTGCGGCTTGTTTTGATGATATCAAGGGCTTGAAACACGGTGGCATCGGACACATCTTGCGTCATGCAATGGGGACAGGAAACGCTCACCCCCTGAATGAGGAGATGAATCATGATCTATCGCAGCATTTTCCCGCGCGATCTGTTTGCAGAGTTCGAGCGCATGCAGAATGAACTGGATCGTGCCGCTGGCTATTCGCCCACAATCCGCGGTGTGGCGCGCCGCTATCCGGCAATGAACGTCGGTTCCACGCCGGCCTCGGTCGAGGTGTATGCCTTTGCGCCCGGCCTGGATCCAGCGAGCCTCGATGTTCAGATCGAAAAAGGCGTGCTGACCATCAGTGGCGAGCGCGCCGAAGAACCGGCTCCGGCGCAAGCCATGGTTCATATTGATGAACGATTCTCAGGCCGGTTTCGTCGTGTGGTGAGTCTGCCCGAGGATGTCGACCCGAGTGCGGTTGAAGCACGCTATCGCGATGGTGTCCTGCATGTGCGAATTCCACGCCGCGAGCTAACTCAGCCGCGTCGGATCACCATCCAATAATCGGAGGAGAGTGCGATGAATCAACAGATCGAAACGCGCAAAGCGGTCGCGTCCGACGAAGGCATGGCGACATTACTGCCTCTGGTCAATGTGGTCGAGGACGCCGGCGGCATCACCCTGATGGCCGACATGCCCGGTGTTCCGAAAGACGCGCTGGACATCCATATCGACGGGGATACCTTGGCGCTGGAAGGGCAGGTGGCGCTGGATGTTCCCGACGGGATGGCGGTCCATCATACGGAAGTGGCGCTGCCCCGCTATCGGCGTGTGTTCACGCTTTCCAAGGAGTTGGATCCCGAAAAAGTGACGGCTGAACTGGTCAATGGCGTACTGAAATTGCGGATACCCAAGGCCGAACATGCGCAACCGCACAAGATTGCGGTACAGATCGCCTGACCGATCCTGAATGATGACGCGACGGTCACCACTCGGGAGGTGCGAGGTGGCGATTGGCCTCAGCAGAACAGCGTATCGCCAGTCAATCCCTCGCTCTCGACGATGCGGCGCAGATGGCCCAGCGCCTCGACCTGGATTTGCCTGACCCGCTCGCGGGTCAGGCCGATATCCTTGCCGACCTGCTCCAAGGTGGCGCGTTCGTGGCCATTGAGCCCGAAACGCCGTTCGATGACCTCGCGCTGCTTGGCGGAGAGCCGGTCGAGCCAGCCCCGAAGGCCGTGCTTGAGGTCGGAGTCCTGTACATAAAGGGCCGGATCGACCCCATTTTCATCCGCGACGGTGTCGAGAGGCGAGCGTTCGTCGGTGGCTGAGCTGAACGTGCTGATGGACGTGGTTCGCTCGTTGAGCCCTAACATGCGTTCGACCTCCTGCACGGGGCATTCCATCTCGCGAGCGATCTCGTCGATGGACGCCGCGCGCTGGCTGGCTTGGCTCAGCTGCCGGCCGGTGCGCAGATAGCCGTTGATCCGCTTGATGATATGGATGGGCAGCCGAACCGTGCGCGTCTGGTTCATCAAGGCTCGTTCGATGGTCTGGCGGATCCACCAGGTCGCATACGTCGAGAAACGGTAGCCGAGTTCGGGGTTGAATTTGCCGACTGCGTGGATCAGGCCGAGATTGCCTTCCTCAATCAAGTCGAGCAGGGGCAGGCCGCGATTGAGATAGCGTCGGGCGATCTTGACCACCAGGCGCAAGTTGCTCTCGATCATGCGCGCCCGCGAGGCCCCGCAGCCCTGCTGGGCCTTGCGGGTGAAGTAGACTTCCTCTGCGGCGGTCAGTAGCGGGGAATGGCCGATTTCGTTCAGATAAAGGCGAGTCAGGTCGAGCGACTTGCTGTCGTCGATGCCCCAGGACTCGAGGGCGGCGTCTTCCTCACTCAGTGGCGAGGCCAGCGCGCCCTCCGTTGGGTCATCGCGTTCTTCGTCGTTTTCATCGCTGTTACCGAAATGCGTCAAGGCAAGCGTTTCGGTTTCGTTCCATTTCGTGGGGGTGGTATTGACGTCATCCATGATCGTCCTCCTTGCCCTTGCCGGGGCTCCTCGGTTTCACGCAACCCGAGATGCAGAAGGACGACCTGATTCGTCGACGGTCAGCGTGCCGGCAGATACTGGAGCGGATCGACCGGCTGCCCGTTGTAACGAATCTCGAAATGCAGGCTCGGTTGCCGATTCGGGCCCTCTCCCATCTCGGCAATCGTCTGGCCGGCCTGCACCGTGTCTCCTTCCTGCGCATGCAACGTCCTGTTGTATGCGTAAGCACTCAGGAAATTATTGTTGTGCTTGATGATGATAAGCTCGCCGTAACCCTTGAGTCCACTCCCCGCGTAGGCCACCCGACCATCGGCGGCCGCCGCGATGGCCATGCCGGTCGAGCCGCCGATATCGATTCCTTTGCTGCCGCCTTCGCCTTGGAACAGGGTCAGCACCGAACCGCGCACCGGCCATTGCCAGTCGATGCCCGACGCAATGGGCTCGCCGGTCCGGAAGGCGGGAGAAGACGAGGCGGCCGTGGCGGGTACCTTGATGCGTTGGCCGACATGAATCAGGTTGGGGTTGCTGAGACGGTTCCAGCGGGCGAGATCCTCGCCGGTCACGCCATAGCGGGCACCGATCAGATTCAGGGTTTCTCCTGCCCGCACGGTATAGGTCTGCCAGTGGGTCGGCTCCGGGGGGAGGGCTGAGGGCGGTGAGGGCGCACGTGTGACGGGGGCGGTTGGGGGCGCACCACTGTCGCTTCGTGTGGGCCAGTTCAAGGCGCCGGCGCAGCCAGCGAGCAGGACACTCAGGACCAGCGCCAATCCGTGCCCGGTCCACTGGTTCATCCATTTGGGAAATCGATCAACTTCGGCCATGGGTCATCTATACGATCAGGTAGAACAGAATCGCGGTGGCCACCAGGCCCCAACCGATCCACTCCATCGAGCGGCGTACGCTGTCCTGCATGCGCGGGCCGAGGCGCGAGACGAGAATGGCTTCCAGGAAGAATCGCCCGCCGCGCCCCACCAGCGATGCCAGGATAAACGGAATCAAGGGCAGTGCCATGAACCCCGAAGCGATGGTGAACAGCTTGTAGGGGATAGGTGAGAATCCCGCCAGGAAAACGATCCAGATTCCCCATTCCAGGTAAAGCGTCTGGACCTGGTGCCAACCCGCCCCGTAACCCGCCCGCTCGATGAGCGGCAGCACGCTTTCCACCGCGAAATATCCCAAGGCATAACCCAGGACGCCGCCCAGCACCGAGCATACGGTCGTGAGGGTTGCCAACCGCCAGGCCTGTTGGGGCCGGGCAAGTACCATGGGCATCAACATCACATCGGGCGGGATGGGGAAGAACGAGGACTCGGCCACGCTCACGGCGCCTAGATACCACGGTGCTCGACGATGGGCTGCGGCCAGGATCATCCGATCATAGAGCCAGGTAAAGAGCTTCATCCGACGCCTTCCTGTAGAGGTACGAAATGGACGGTTTCCAGGGTTTCATCCGCAAAACCGAACGGCGTGCGGGTGTAACGCATCAGGCGCTGGTTGACGCCGCTGCCGACGGGAATCACCAGGGCGCCCTCGATCCTGAGCTGCATGAGCAGGGACTCGGGAATCTCGTTCGGCGCGGCTGCCACCAGAATGGCATCGAAGGGCGCATGTTCCGGCCAGCCCCAATGTCCATCGCTGTGATGAAAGCGTACGTTGGCGATGCGCATCCGGGTCAATCTGCGGCGCGCCTGTTCCAGCAGTGGCGCGATGCGTTCGACGCTGTAGACCTGCGGCACCAGACTGGCCAGTAGCGCCGTTTGGAACCCCGAGCCGGTTCCCACTTCCAGGACCCGCTCAAGCGGTCCATTTTGCAGCAGCGCTTCGGTCATGCGCGCTACCATGTACGGCTGCGAAATGGTTTGTCCGAAGCCGATCGGCAATGCCAGATCTTCATAGGCTCGACTGGCCAGTGCTTCTTCCACGAACAGATGGCGCGGCATGCGAGCCATCAGATCCAGCACCCGCTCATCGCGAATGCCGCGCGCAACGAGGCGCTCCACCATGCGCTTGCGCGTGCGCAGCGAAGTCATGCCGCTGCCGCGCAGAACCGCTTCGCTCATGACCCGAGTCCGGCGAGCCAGCGGCCGACGGTATCGATGCCCGTGTATTGGGTCAGGTCGACCTGAACCGGTGTGATCGAGACGCGGCCATGTGTCACGGCATGAAAATCGGTCCCGGGGCCGGCATCGGCCTCGCTTCCCGCCGGGCCGATCCAGTAGATGGGTCGGCCCCGGGGATCGGTTGAACAGATCACGCCCTCGGCCCGGTGCCGCCGGCCCAGCCGCGTGGATTCGAAGCCTGTCAGGGCCTCGAAGGGGACATCCGGGACGTTGACGTTGAGTATGGTGTCGGCGGGCAGCGGCGTGTGTGCGAGTCGCTCGACCAGTACGCGGGCGACCCGTGCCGCGCTGTCGAAATGTCGGCATTCCTCACCGACCAGAGAGATGGCCATAGCCGGATAGCCCAGCGAGCGCCCCTCGATTGCGGCGGCGACCGTGCCGGAATAGAGCACGTCGTCGCCCATGTTGGCGCCGTCGTTGATGCCCGAGACGACCATGTCCGGCGTGTGGTCGAGCAGGCCGGTGATCGCCAGATGAACCGAGTCGGTGGGTGTCCCATCGACGCAATACACAGGGTCTTCACCATGGCGGGCCACCCGCAGGGGGCGGCTCAGGGTCAGGGAATGGCTGGCCCCGCTGCGGTTACGGTCCGGTGCAACCACGACCACTTCGTTGAAGCGGGCGAGTTCGTGGTGCAGCGCCCGCAGTCCGGGGGCCTGGCAGCCGTCGTCATTGCTCAGCAAGATGCGCACGATCAAGGTCCCATGTTGAGCCGGACGCCGCGGGCATCGGAGCCACTCCGGTGTCCATGTGGAATGGGAACACACTATACTGGAAGCGCTCTTTCAGTCGGTAGCGGCGCGTTGCGTGGGAATGCTCATGGCGAAATCCGACCACTCTTTGCCGGATGACGATGCGGCCCTGTTTCGCGAGGCTGTGGCCGATGTCGTGCCACTTACTCACACGTTCAGTGCCGTCACGCTCCCGCCGATCCCCGCGCGGGCCCACCGTCACCAAGCAGGTGAAGCGGCGGTGCTCCATGAATCGCTGTATGGCCCCATCGACCCCGACCTGGAAACCGGCGAGGAGTTGCGCTACCTGCGTGCTGGCGTGCAAAGCCAGTTGTTGCGGCGGCTGCGCCGGGGTCGCTATGCCATCCAGGCCGGAATCGATCTGCACGGCCTGACGCAAGCCCAGGCGCATGAGTCGCTCAACCAGTTCTTGTGCGAATGTCGCACGCAGCAGATCCATTGCGTGCGCATCGTGCACGGTAAGGGCCTGCGGTCGCCGCAGGGCCGCAGCGTGCTCAAGGCCGCAGTCAATCGATGGCTCGCGCGTTGCGACCAAGTGCTGGCGTTCTGTTCGGCACCGTCATCCGATGGCGGAACCGGCGCGCTTTATGTGCTGCTGCGTCGTTCAGGTTCCTGAGCGCGTACGCTCTGGGCTTGGGCTTCCAGCGATTCCCAGCGTTCATAGGCCTCAACAAGGGCAGCTTCCAGCTCCTGCAGCGTGTGCTGGTCGGCGGCGATATCCGCCGCATCGCGGCGGTAGAAATCCGGATCGGCCATGCGCGAGCCCAGGCGCTCCAGATCTGCTTCGAGGCGTTCGATGCGTTCGGGGAGCGCGAGGCGCTCCCGCTCATCCTTGTAGCTGAGTTTGCGCTTGCTGCTGGGCGGCGATGGCGGCACGGGCTTGGGCGCGGCGGGTGACGCCGCGGAAGGCTGGGTCGCGCTTGCGCGCGCTTCGCTCTGCCGTAGAGCGTCGCTGTAACCGCCAATGTACTCGCTTACCTGTCCAGCGCCTTCGAAAACGATGCAACTGCTGGCCACGCGATCCAGAAACTCACGGTCGTGGCTCACGATCAGCAGTGTCCCGTCGAAGGCGACGAGCCGTTCTTCCAACAGTTCCAGGGTGTCGACATCGAGATCATTGGTCGGTTCGTCAAGCACCAGCAGGTTGGCGGGCCGGGCAAAAAGCTGAGCGATCAGCAAGCGGTTGCGTTCACCACCGGAGAGTTTGGCAATGGGGGCGCGGGACTGTTCGGGGGAGAACAGAAAATCCTGCAGATAGCCGATCACATGCCGCTCGCGCCCATTGATCGTCACCGTCTCCTTGCCGCCTCCGATGATATCGATCGGCCGTTCATCATCATTCAGTGCGGTCCGGAGCTGATCGAAATAGGCGACTTCCAGCCGCGTTCCATGGCGCACCTGTCCCTGATCCGGCGCGAGTTCGCCCAGCAGGATGCGCAGCAACGTGGTCTTGCCGCAGCCATTCGGTCCCACAATGCCGATCTTGTCGCCGCGCATGACGGTGGTCGAAAAGTCGGTGATCAGGTTGCGGGTCGGATCGAAGCGATGACCGATGCTGTCGACCTCCACGACCAGCCGCCCCGATGGCGTGGCCGCCTCGAGCTCGATCCGGGCCTGTCCCATGGCGTTGCGTCGTTGCGCACGTTCACGCCGCAGGGCTTCGAGTGCCCGAACCCGGCCTTCGTTGCGTGTGCGGCGCGCCTTGATGCCCTGTCGAATCCATTGCTCCTCTTGGGCCAGCCGCTTGTCGAACAGCGCGTTGTGTCGATCTTCAACGGCCAGAGCCGCCTCGCGCTCCTCGATGTAGTGATCGAGATCCCCAGGCCAGCGGGTGAGCTGGCCACGATCCAGGTGCAGGATGCCCCCGGCCAGGCGGCGAATGAAGCGGCGATCGTGGGACACAAAAATCAGACTGCCCTTGAAGCGTTGCAGCAGCAGATTCTCCAGCCATTCGATCTGGGCGGGATCGAGGTGGTTGGTGGGTTCGTCGAGCAACAGCAGATCCGGTTCATCGGCCAGTGCGCGGGCCAGCAGGGCGCGGCGCTTCATGCCACCCGATAGCGCGGCAAAGTCGGCTGCCGGATCGACACCCAGCTCCGAGAGCCAGCGCTCGGTGTGCCAGGGCGGCGTTGGCGGGGCGTCGGCGCCATGTGCAGCGGCGAACAGCGCCTCGATGACTGCGGCGACGGTTCCCGTCCACTCGGTGGGGACCTCCTGGGCCAGCAGGGTCGCGCGTGCGCCGCTCTGAAGCCGGCAGTGCCCGGCATCCGGCGTCAGCGTGCCGGCGATGAGCCGCAACAGAGACGACTTTCCGGCGCCGTTTCGCCCCAGTAGGGCGAGCCGTTCGCCGGGATTCACGGTGAGCGACGCCTGATTCAGCAGCATGGGGCCGCCCAGGCGCAGATCGACGTTGTGCAGAGATAGCAGCATGAGGGTCAGGGGGGTGCCTAAAGGGCTAGTTTAACCCGCCGCGGTGCTTGGGTAACCGTTACCCGCAGATGCCCTACAAGTGAGAAAAATAATCTTGTTGAATAGCGAATGAGAATCATTATAATCTACGGCACGTAACCATGATCCGCTTTGGGGGTGTGTAATGTCGATGGGGAAACGGGTTGAGGTGATCGACGATGCGCCATGGGGTCGTTCACAGGACTGGATCGACAGCGGGCTACTCAACGGCCGCAATGCAGCCGATTTCGCGAGCGCCGTCGGGCAGGTGACGCAGACTCTGTTGGGGCGGTTCGATCAGGTTCAGCAGCCGTTTTCGGGCGTTCTACCGGCCGAGCTGGCGACCGCGTTCGAAGCCGTCGGGCTCGACCAGCCTCTGGCGTCGTTCGAAGCGGCGCTCGATGAACTCGAAAAGCTGTATCTGCATGACGCGGTGTATTTCCATCATCCGCGCTACATGGCGCACCTGAACTGCCCCATCGCCTATCCGGCGGTGGCAGCGGAGCTCATCACTGCGGCGGTGAATTCGTCGGTCGATACCTGGGACCAGAGCGCGGGCGCGACACTGATCGAGCAGCACCTCATCGATTGGACGGCCCGGCGGATCGGTTTCGATGCCCGGGCAGACGGGGTTTTCACCAGCGGCGGGACGCAATCCAACCTGATGGCCCTGCTGCTGGCCCGGGACCACTACAGTCTGGTGCGGCTCGACGGGTACAGCATCCAGAAGCAGGGGCTCCCGGCCGAGGCCGCGCGCTTCCGCATCCTGGCCTCGCGAATCGCTCACTTCAGCCTGCAGAAAGCGGCTTCCGTTCTCGGTCTCGGGGCCGACGCCGTCGTTCCGGTGGACTGCGATGCCGACTACCGGATGTCACCGGTGGCGCTGACGAACGCCATCGATCAATGCCGACGAACCGGGCACACGCCGATCGCCGTGGTGGCGACGCTGGGCTCGACAGACTTCGGCAGCATCGATCCCATCGCGGAGCTGGCGCCGATCTGCCGGCAGGCGGGGCTGTGGCTCCATGCCGATGCGGCCTATGGTTGCGGTTTGCTGGTGTCTCCCAACTGTCGCGAACGACTGGCGGGCATCGAGCAGGCCGATTCGGTCACGGTGGATTTCCACAAGTCCTTTCTCCAGCCGGTGAGCTGCAGCGCGTTCATGGTCAAGGACCGCGATCATCTGTCCTGTCTGACCTATCACGCCGACTATCTCAACCCGCGCAGCCAAACCCAAGAGAAGACGCCGAATCTGGTGTGCAAGAGCCTTCAGACCACACGCCGTTTCGATGCCTTGAAGCTCTGGATGACCTTGCGGGTATTGGGGCCCGACAAGTTGGGGGAGGCGTTCGAGCAGGTCATGGCGCTGGCTCAGGCGGCGCACACCCTGCTGACACAGGATGCGGATTTCGAGGTCCTGCACCGGCCTGAGCTTAGCACGCTGGTGTTCCGCTACCGGCCCGCGGGCGTAACCGATCCGGCGCTGCTCGACGAGTTGAATGCCGCCATCCGCAAGGCCTTGATGCGGGATGGCCGGGCACTGGTTGCCGCCACCCGGGAGGCGGGTCGGTCGTATCTCAAGTTCACCCTGCTCAATCCGGCAACCACGCTGACCGACATTCGGGCAGTGCTGAGCGCATTGCGCACGCACGGTCAGGCGTTTCTGGATGCCTGTTCGCCTGCACTGCAGGGCGACGCCCGGATCTGTGGAGTCAACTGACATGAGCGCCGCGCAACGAATCCACGATTTCCTGGCGATCGGCGTCGGGCCGTTCAACCTCAGCCTGGCCTGCCTGACCTCGACCATCGCGGGACTGGACGGAATCTTCGTCGACCAGAATCCCGAATTTGATTGGCATCCCGGCGTGATGTTCGATGACGCGCACCTGCAAACGCCGTTTCTGTCGGATCTGGTGACCTTGGCCGATCCGACCCATCCACTGAGCTTTCTCAATTACATCAAGCGCCAGGGCCGGATCTATTCGTTCTACATCCGGGAGGACTTTTTCCTGCTGCGGCGCGAATACAACCGCTATTGCCGATGGGCGGCAGCGCAGCTGGGCAGCATCCGCTGGAATACGCGCGTCGAAGCGATCCGCTACGACGAGCCCGGCGGCTGCTACGAGGTGTCCACGCGCGATGTGCGCAGTGGTGCGCCGGTCACATACCGGGCGGCACGGCTGGTTCTCGGGACGGGTCCCGCGCCCTGGTGGCCGACGTGCTGTGAAGCCGAGATCCGAAAGGCTGCCCATGTGCATCACGCCGGCGACTACCTGAACCGGCACGAAGCGCTCAAGCGCTTGCGTCAGATCACCGTGGTGGGCAGCGGCCAAAGTGCGGCGGAGATCTTCGTCGATCTCTTGCAGGGCATCGAGCGCCACGACTACACGCTCAACTGGGTGACGCGCTCGCCGCGCTTCGTGCCGCTGGAATACACCAAGCTCACCCTGGAGATGACCTCGCCCGAATACGTGCGCTATTTCCATGCCCTGCCCAGCCGGACGCGCGATACGCTGATCGCCAGCCAGACCAATCTTTATAAGGGCATCAACGGCTCGTTGATCAACGACATCCATGAGCTGCTCTACCAGAAGCGGCTGGTCATGGATGCGCGGGGCGAGGATCTGGGCCAGCGGGTTCGGCTGTTCACCAACAGTGAATTGCGCGGCCTGGTGCGGGTCGGCGGCGAGCTTCAGTTATCGCTGCACCACACCGAGCAGGGCCGTGACTATGTGCTGGGCACCGACGGCTTGATCCTGGCAACCGGCTATCGATACACCCCGCCGGCCTTCCTGGCCGGGATTGCCGGACGGATCCGCTTCGACACGGCTGGTCGCTTCGCCGTTGCGCAGAACTACACCATCGACCGTGCCGGCGAGGAGATCTTCGTCCAGAACGCCGAGCTGCATACGCATGGCTTCGTCACGCCGGATCTGGGCATGGCCTGCTATCGCAATTCGCACATCATCAGGGCGATGACCGGGGTGGAACATTATCCCATCGAAGAACGCATCGCCTTCCAGGAGTTCGGCGTGCCAGGCGATCTGGCGACCCCTTCGCGTGCGCTCGATCGGGTGGCCTCATGACGCTCAAACACGGTCTGATCCTGCTGACGCTGGTGTCCGTAGTGGCCGACACCATGCTGCTGCCGTTCTATCCGCAGTTCTTCGCCCGGGAATTCGGCAACACCAGCCCGGAGCATGTTGGATTCTACATCGCCGCCTGCTGCTTCACGGTGATGGTGGCGCTGCCGTTTTGGGCCAAGCTGGCGCGACGCATCAACGAGTTCCATATCTGGGTGGTGACGCAGATTGCTGCGGGAAGTCTCGGGATTGCCGCGTATTTCACCGAATCGCTGCTGCACTTCTGGGTCATCACCCAGACCATGCTCGTGTTCAAGGCCAGCTACCTGCTGATCTATCCAATGGTGATGCGGCTGGAGGAAAAGGACCGGCATTTGGGTGTGGCCGGAATGTTCTCGGTACTGATGCACTTCGGTGCCATCGGCGGCGCGCTACTCGGTGGGGCCATGCTGGAGTTTGCCGAGCCGCGCGTCATCTATCTCATCATGGCCGCAACTGACGCGCTGCAGGTCGTCGTGTGCAGCCTGATCATCCGCGCGCGCGCCATCGCCTGGCGGCAAGCGCCTCTCGACACGCCGGTGGAGGTAGAGCCGGTCGCAACGACGGGCAATCCGCTGATCATCCAGCTGGGCGTGATCAGTCTGTTGTTCTATCTCAGCGCGTTCATGATGCGGCCGTTCTTTTCCCGCTACTGGGAATCGGTCGCCCTGGGCGGCAGCGAACTCGTGGCCGGGATTATCTACGCCATTCCGGCCTGGGTGGCCTTGGTGGGTTTGTGGCTGAACAGCCGCTCCAAACGTGAGCGGAGCAGCTTTTCGATCGTACTCCAGGCGCTGGTCGTCGCCATGATCGGTGCAGCCATTCAGAGCGTGCCGCATCCGGTGGCCATTGTCCTGGGTCGCGTCATTTTCGGCTGGGCGCTGTTCCAGGGCACTGTGCGGCTTGAAGTGCTGGTGTTCGAGCTGAGCAGTCGCCATCACTACGCCATTGATTTCAGCAAGATCCACATCTTCCAGAATGTCGGGGTGCTCATGGCATCGTTTGCGGTTGGATCAGTGGTGTCTGGGTACAGTCTGCAGATGCCGTTCTTCGTCGCCCTGGCTGGATTCACGCTGACCGCTGCTGTTTTCCTTGTGCTGTTCGGGAGTCGCCTGTGGCCATCACTCGCACGCATGCCCTCGGCCTGAATGCCCCGGGGTTGTTCTGCCGCACCGATCCGCTCGGTGAATTTTCCCTACGCCCTCTGGTGCCGGAGCAGGATGCCTGGCAAGTCCAGCGCTGGACCAGTGCGCCTTATGCGCGCTACTGGGGCATGCCGGAGTCTTCGGTGTCGGATGTTGCGGCGTTCTACGCTGAGCTGAAGGCCAAGTCGGGTTGTGCCGCCTACATTGGCCTGTTCAACGACGCGCCGGCCTTTTTGGTGGAACGCTATGATCCGGCCACCGATCCGGTGGGCGGTTGCTACAGCGTCCGGCCGGGCGATGTGGGCATGCATCTGCTCATCGCGCCGGCCGATCAGCCGCTGCACGGGTTCAGTCTGGCCGTGATGCGCACGGTCATGGCCTATCTGTTCAGCTTGCCTGGGACGCGTCGCGTGGTGGTCGAGCCGGACTGGCGGAATCACAAGATTCATGCCTTGAACCGGCGCGTTGGATTCATTCATCGGCAGGTGGTGCAGATGGGCGAGAAAACCGCCTATCTGGCGTTTTGCACGCGAGACCAGTTCGAGGCGGCTTGCCGGTGGCGCACGGCGCTGGCCAACCAGGATACCCCCGTGGCGACTGCTGACGCGGTCCAGATGATTGACAGCATGCACTGGCAGACGGCCAATCGCGCGTTGGTGCGCAAAGCGCTGGCGGAGTTTTCCCACGAGCGCATCGTCCGGCCGCTGCAGACCGGTTGGCAGGGCGAATGGGGACACTACGAGCTGACCAGCCCGGATGGCGCAGTCCGGTACACCTTCAAGGCCCGACGGCTGCCACTCGATCACTGGGACATCGATCCGGCCTCCATCCAGCGACGCGTCCACGGCGAGCCTGGGGTGCTGGACGCCGCCGAGTTCATCGTGGAGTTCGCCGAGACGCTCGGGATCAAGCCGCAGAACCTGCCGGTATACGTCGAGGAAATCGCGGCCACGGCCGCCGCCCGGGCGCGGAAATACCAGGCGTGCCCATGGTCGGCGGAGGAGCTGGCCGGGGCAGACCTGCAGACCATCGAGACGGCCATGACCGAGGGGCATCCGGCATTCATCGCCAACAGTGGCCGGATCGGCTTCGATGCCCGCGACATGCAGCGCTATGCGCCGGAGGCCGCAGCGCCGATGCAGCTCGTCTGGTTGGCTGCGCATCGGAGCCGCGCGCGGTTCACCGGCAGCCGGGATCTGGATTACCAGCAGCTGATGGGCGAGGAGCTGGATCTGACGACGCGGCGGCGTTTCGAGCAGCAGCTCACCGATCAGGGGCGGGCGCCGGAAGACTATCTCTGGATTCCCGTCCACCCCTGGCAATGGGTCAACAAGCTTTCGCACCTGTATGCGGGGGAACTGGCTACCGGCGATCTGGTGTATCTGGGTCCCGGGGATGATGCCTATCTGGCTCAGCAGTCCATCCGGACCCTGTTCAACATCAGCAACCCCGGCAAACGCTACGTCAAGATGGCGCTGTCGGTATTGAACATGGGGTTCACGCGCGGGCTGTCGGCTGACTACATGCAGACCAATCCGGCCGTCAACGACTGGGTGGCAAAACTGGTGGCGGAGGATGCCGAGTTGCAGCGGCAGGGATTCAGCGTATTGCGGGAGGTTGCGGGCATCGGCTACCGCCATCCGACCTACGCTGCGGCGTCGCTGCGCCGCGGTCATCTGAACAAGACACTGGCCGCCTTGTGGCGAGAGAGCCCGGTGTCCCGGCTCGGCGCCAACCAACGCCTGATGACCATGGCCGCCCTGCTGCACATCGATGCGCGCGGCGATGCTCTGTTGCCGGCATTGATCCAGCGTTCGGGGCAATCAGTGGATGCGTGGCTCAGCCGCTATTTTCGGGCCTACCTCGTGCCAGTCATGCACTGTTACTTCCGCTATGGGCTGGCGTTCATGCCCCATGGCGAGAACGTCATCCTGGTGATCGAAGACGATGTGCCGGTTGGGGCGATCATGAAAGACATCGGCGAGGAAGTTGCCGTGCTCAATGGGCACACTCCGGTTCCGGGAAAAATCGCCCGGATCGCGGTCAAGATGCCCGAGGACAAGGAAACCCTGTCCATTTTCACTGATGTGTTCGACTGCTTTTTCCGATACCTGAGTGCCATTCTGCTCGATCAGGCAGGCTATTCCCCGGCCCGCTTCTGGGCTCGGGTGGCGGATTGTGTGATCGATTACCAGCAGGCGCATCCGGAGCTCGCCGGGCGGTTTGCCGAACGGGACCTGTTCGTCGAGCGCTTCGATCTGTCCTGTCTGAACCGGCTTCAACTGCGGAACAACCAGCAGCTGATCGATCTGGCTGATCCTTTCGAAGGACTGTCCTTTGCCGGACAGCTGGACAACCCTCTTGCGGCTCACCGCCCAACCCCTTGGAGCACATCATGACGGTTCGTGCCGATCCGCTGGTCCACACGGACGTGGTGCCGGATACTGCGCCACCCGCCGCTAGCCAGCGGGTGTTTTCCATTGATCTGGCGCGCGGCGCTGCGGTTTTTTTCATGATCGCCGTGCACACCCTGTGGATGTTCGGAAGCCGTGAGGCGCAGGCGGATTCGAGCTTCGGGCATTGGGTGCACGTCGCCGGGCAAGGGGCTTGCGCCTTTCTGATCACCATGGGGTTCTCGTTCATGGTGGTGCGCGATCAGCGTCTCGGCAGCGCGCTGCGCCGCGGCGCCGTCATTCTGCTGGTGGCCTACGGCCTGAATGTGTTGAAGTTCATCGTGCCCATTTATGTTTTCGGCACCATGCCCGAGGCATTCATCGCGGCCTACGGCTGGCACTCGCCGTTGACGCTGACCCAGGCCCTTTATCTGATCGGCACGGGCGATATCCTGGCCATGGCGGGAATCTCGTTCTTCCTGATCGGCCTGGTTCGGCACTTCGTGACCCACAAATATGGCGTCCTGGCGCTCGCTTTCGGGGCCGTCGGATTTTCGGCGCTGGTCCGCGGAACACGTATCGGGTATCCGCCGGTGGATGCCGTCCTGGATCTGTTGTGGGGAACCGAGTGGAACGTGTATTTCCCGGTGTTTCCCTGGATTGCCAACATTCTGGTGGGGATGTTTCTGGGCATGGTCTATCGGGAGCACGGGCGAGACGAGCTGGCGTTGCTGCGCGCGGCTGGCGCACTTGGGCTGATCCTGCTGATCGGGGGTGGCCTGGTGACGATGACCGACTGGGATTATCACTTCAATGACTTTTTCCACACCGGGCCGGGTGGGGCGGTGTACCTGATCGGTGCCGGGCTGTGCGTGTTCTACCTCGGCGCTCGGTTTCTCGCCGTGCCTTTGCGCCATCAGCGCGGGTTTCGTGCTGCCCTGACTTATCTGAGTCGGCATGTCACGACGCTTTATGTGGTGCAGTGGACCCTGATCTGTTGGGCCATGGGCCTGATCGGATATCAGACTTTGGGGGTTTGGCAGGTCGCCGGAATGATGCCCGTCATGATCGCCGCCACCCTGCTGATCGAATACGCCGTGCGCCGCGCCGCTGGGTTGATGCGCGGCGGGTGGGCGATTGGGGACGTTCCGGCCGTGCCTGACGGCGTGCCACGGGGCCGCGGCCAGCCCGACTGACCGATTCCGGGCCGGTCCTGCGCCGCGGCTGAAGCCGGATGGAACACCGGTGGCTGGGGTTGGCCTGTAGGGGAGGAGGTGAGTGTGGTTTCATTGCTCTTAATTTATATAATGATTCTAGTTATCATTTGCGTCAGCATTAAATAGAAGGAAGCTCAACGCCATGTCGTCCATCTCATCGATGCCGCTTTCCCTCACCCTGGTCTCCGTGGGCGTGATGTCGGGTGTGGCAAATCCCGTCGCGGCGCAATCTGCGAATGAGGACACGGCGCTGGTGCCGGTGATCGTACAGGGGGACCTGTCTCGCAGCACCGCCACCAAGTCAGCGCTGGAGCCGTCGGAAACGCCGGGAAGCGTGGATGTGGTCGATCGCGAGGCGATCGAAACGCGCGGAGGTGATTCGATCAGCGAGGCCTTGCGCTACACGCCGGGGGTTACGCCGGAGTTGCGCGGTGGGGCGGTGACGCGGCTGGATCAATACAGCATTCGCGGTTTCCAGGAAGCCAAGACGGCCTATGACGGCTTGCTGCTGCTGAACAACGGCTGGAACCTGGTGCCGCAGATCGATCCGTGGGCCGTGGAGGCAATCGAGGTCTTCAAGGGGCCGACGTCGGTGCTCTACGGCAACCAGCCGCCGGGTGGGCTGGTCAATCTGATTGCCAAGCAGCCGGACACGGCCCGCTACAACGACCTGCGAGTCGAATTCGGAACCCGTGAATTGCTCGAGGCCAAGGGTGAGTTCACCGGCACCATCGGTGATCCATCCGTGTCTTACAACGTGGTGGCGCTGGGACGCCAGCGCGACGGGCAGGCGGTGACCTCCGAGGAGGAACGCTATCTGTTCGTGCCGTCCGTGAACTGGCAGGTGACGGATGCCACGCTGTTGAACTTCAACCTCTATCTGCAGCAGGACCCGTCGGCGGGAATCTACAACGCCATTCCCGCCCGTGGCACCGTCTACGACAATCCCAACGGGCGACTGGATCCGGACTTCTACGCAGGCGATGCCAACTACAACACCTTCGACCGCGACGTTCTGATGCCAGGCTACAAGATCAGCCACCAGTTCAACGATCGCTGGAACTTCCTGCAGAACGCGCGCTACTTCGATGGCAGCGTGTATCAGGAAAACACCTACAACACCGGCCTGGCGGCCGACAATCGCACACTGGGGCGGCGTGCCTACCTCACCGATGAGGAAAGCGAGGGCATCACCATCGACAACCAACTTTCCGGCCGGATTGATTGGGGACGTGTCCAGCACAATCTGCTGGTGGGTGTTGATTATCTGAAGCTCGATTCCAGCATCCTGTACAAGGATGCGGCGACGGTTCCCATCGATCTGTTCAACCCGAACAACCGCGCGATCGATCCGCAGGCGCTGGCATTCAACTCCCGTTTCGCCTTTGGTGCGGATTTCGATCTGTCGTATGAGCAGACCGGGGTCTACCTCCAGGACCAGGTTCGGGCCGGTCGGTGGGTCTTCCTCGGCGGTGGCCGCTACGACCGCTACGAATCGAGCGAATCCGGCGACAAGTATGGGTCCTCCGTGGATGATGACTTTGATCAGGACGATTTCACCGGGCGCGTCGGTGCGCTGTATCAGTTCGACAATGGCTGGGCGCCCTACGTCAGCTATTCGGAAAGCTTTGAGCCGCTGGCCGGCAGCAATCGCCGGGGCGAGCGCTTCGACCCGGCCGAAGCAGCCCAGTGGGAAACCGGCCTCAAGTTTACCTCCGGCGACGGTCGTCACAGTGCGACGCTGGCCGGCTTTACCATCACCAAGGAAAACGACATCACCCGCGATCCCGATGGTGGTCCCAACGATCTCATCCAGGCCGGGGAGACGCGCTCTCAGGGGGTTGAGTTGAATCTCACCAGCCGGCCGTTGGCCAATCTCGCGGTCGCATTCAGCGCCACCGTGCTCGACGCGGAAATCACCAAGGACAACAATGGCCTGGAAGGCAAGACACCGGTCTGGGTCGCCGAGGAGATGGCTGCGCTGTGGGTGGCCTACCGGTTCACGCAGGGCGCAGTGGCCGGTGCCGAACTCGGCGCTGGCGTGCGTTATCTGGGCGAGACCCAGCTCGATGCCCTCAATACCGATACCGTGCCATCGCACACCCTAGTGGACATGAATCTGCTGTATGACCTCGGCCAGGTGTCGAGCAGTCTGGAGGGCTTCACGGCGTCTCTTACCGCGACCAATCTGTTCGACGAGCGCTATTACAGCTGCTATGACGCCAACAATTGCTGGTTCGGCGAGGAGCGCACGGTCACGGCAGGTTTGCGCTACAGCTTCTGAGGGGCTTTATAAGTGAACAGCAATGGGCGTACCGCTGTGGCAGGCCCGGGTGATCACCCATGGCGGTGATCATCCTCTCGCTGCAGCTCTTGGCGGTGGCGGCGCTGTTTTTCTCCTGGAAACAGCGCCGCCCGGTCGCGGCGGGGGTGGCGTTGATCGCCACCCTTGCAGCGCTGATCTTATGGGTCAGTCGGGATGGCCCCGAGTACGCGGCCGTCTACTGGCTGGTTTCCTGGACCGTTTTGGCTTGGGTGGCGGTATTTCTGAACCGCGAGTTCAGGCATGCGCCCGTCGAGCCGAAGGCCCGGCAGCGTGCACCCCGTGCGGGCTTGGCGCAGGCCGGGCGAGCGATCGGGCCGTTCGTGCTGGCCGGTCCCTTGGCTGGGCTGGCGGCATTGCTGGTCGGGGTGGCAGGGGCTGCGGGTCTTCCCGGTGATCCTGCCGACCGGCTGGTGGTGGCGATGCTGCTGTTTCTCGTGATTTGGCCAACGTTGACCTTCTGGGCTTTGGCTGCCCCCAATAGGGTGCGGCCGCTGATGACCATGGTCGGCTTGGCCGGCGCCAGCGGTCTGGTGCTGCACATGGCGGTGCCCGGATGAAGGCGATTCGTGCGGCCGCCACCGTGCGGCAATCCCTGCAGGCGCATTCTGCGCTGGGCCTGGCGCTGGGCGCGTTGCTGTATGTGGTGTGCCTGACCGGCACGCTGACCGTGTTCTTCAGCGATTTCGAACGCTGGGAGCAACCGCACATCGACGAGCGCCTCGCGTACTCGCCGGCCCAGCTCCATCAGGCCGTCGCGGCCGCTCTTGCGCAACAGGCCACGCCGCCCGACACGCTCTACCTCATCCTGCCAACGGCCACCGCGCCGCGACTGCATGTCCATATCAGCGGTCTGGAGGACGAGTGGTTCGTGACAGCTGATGGCGCATTGGGCGAGCGGCTTGCGGCGCCCTGGAGCAGTCTGGTTCAGGCCCTGCACGTCCGGTTGCATCTGGCCGAGACCTGGGGACTGATCCTGGTCGGCATAACCGGCATCATGCTGGGCGCCCTGCTGCTGTCCGGCGTTCTGGCCCATCCCAATCTCGTCCGCGACGCCTTTCGCTGGCGTAGTGGCGCTTCCGGGCGGCTTTTCCAGGTGGATCTGCACAATCGCATCGGTGTGTGGGGCCTGCCTTTCGCGCTCATGATCGCCTTGACCGGCGCCTTCATGGGGCTGGCCGGCGTGTTTTTCAGCAGCTATGCCGCCGTGTTCCACCAGAATGACCGCGAAGCGGTCTACGATCTCGTTTACGGCGCGGACATCGAGCCTGCGCAAGATGCTGCGGCGCCCTTGGATCTCGGGCGGGCGCTGCAGGCGCTGCGCGCGCGCGAACCTGCGGCCGAGCCGATCTACATCGCGCTGCAAAACCCGGGGACACCGCGCGCCCTCGTGGAGATCGCAGCCACCTTGCCGGGCAGACTGGTCTATTCGGAAATCTATCGATTCACGCGGGATGGCCGCTTCATCGACGATCAGGCACTGGCTAGCGGACCGGTCGGGCGGCAACTGGCCTATTCGGTGTACCGGCTGCATTTCGGCCAGTTCGGCGGCTGGCTGACACCGTGGTTGTATGGCCTGCTGGGTCTGGGACTGACGGTGCTGTGCGTGACCGGGGTCAATCTGTGGATCACCAAACGGGCGCACGAGAGCTGGATGCATCGGGGGTGGATCGCCTGGGTGTGGGGCTGGCCGTTGGCGCTCGCCGGGGCGGCGTGGACAGCGCTGCTGGGCGTGGGGCCGTGGTGGGGACTCATGGCCGCCCTGGCCTTTGCGTTGTCAGCGAGTGGGCTGGGGCCGGATGCCGTTGCGCTCCGGCGTCGCCTGATCGGTAGTCTGGCCGTCGCCTTGTTCGCCGTTCTGGCCACGCATCTGGCAACTTTCGGCTACCGGCCCGGCAACCCGGCCACCGGGGCGGTCAATGGTGCGATTGCCCTCGGCGCGATCCTCGCGTTCATGGCCTGGCGCCGGCAACAGCGCCACGCGGCCACACCGCAGCCGAGACCTGCCGGACACGGTCGAGCGGCACGGTGAACAGCGTCCCGTCGCGTCAGTTCAATGATCGCTTGGCGAGGACGTCGCCCCAGCTTTGCAGCGGGCCCAGCGGATTGCGGACCTGATCCCGTTCGCTGATGCGGGGTTGACCGCCCATCAAGGTGTAGACGACCTGATCGTCCACGAAAAGAACCAAGGCATTGAATGTCCAGCCGGTGGAGTCGGTGATGCGAACGAAGTTGAAGGCATCGAGCCAGAAATTGCCGACCCGGCGGCGTTTGACCTGATGCACCGAGACGGAATAGCCCGTGCAGCGCTTGCCGGCAGCGAAGCAGTCCGACAGGCCCCGATCGAGTGACTCGGGTGTCAGTGCGCTGCCCAAAGCGAATCGCTGGGAAACGTCCGCAAAGCTGAGCAGGGTGATGGCGGGATTCTTTCCCGGTTCCAGACCTTTGGCGGCGAGTTCGGCGCGCTCGGTGTCATACGGCACGATGCGTTCAATGGCGTCATGGGCCTGCCCGAAATCGGCCCAGGAATCACGCACCTCACTCGAGGTGCGCGGCAGCAATCCCTGACATCCGGTCAGCACCACGCTGATCGATGCCACGCTTCCGCATGTCAAGCCAATGCGCACCAGGCGCCACGCTGACCATCGGCGGCGATCGGGGAGTTTCGCGTGTTTCACGGGTTGACCGACCTTTCAGGAGCGGCACGGCGGCGCGGGCTGTCATGAAACAGTAATCAAACTGAGCGGATTCGGCCACCACGCGGGCTGTGGATGTCCGCAGACCGGATCCCGTCGGGTGCAGGCGAATCCGGTCACACCGCTCTCCGTTCGACGCTATGGTGCGAGGTCAGGATAGAACCGCTCCGCCGGGTAGCTGGCCTTGGCGAGCCGGGCCCGGCAGAAGGCGAGAATGCGTTCGCGTTCGGCTTGCCCGGCGTCCTTGTGCCGGTCGAGCGCGCCCGATTGCATGTAGCGGATGTTTTCGGGGGTCGACACGCTGAACAGATTGGGTGCGAACATCTCGAATTCCTCCTCGTGCTCGCGCATGTAGTCGAAACCGGCCTTGTGCACGATCGTGGCGACCTGGGCGTCGGTCAGCGGGACCGCGAGGAAGGCAGCCACCTGGCGGATTCCGCCTTCCAGATCGCGTTTCAGATCCTCGTAATGCACGAAGAGCACGTTGGCATGCTGCTGGCTGCGCTGCCACCAGCTCTCGACGTTGTCCGGCCAGGACATCCACCACATGTCGTCGCTGCAGAACCAGTCGAGCATGTCTGCGCGCGTTGGTGTCAGCGGCCCCATGCCCTTATAGATGAAATCCACGCAGCTGGCGAAACAGCTGACCGGATGGCGCGTGACGTAGATGTATTTGGCCAGATCGCTGTGCGGAATGAGCTGGGCCGGCATATGGGTCTTGATGATGCGGTTGCGGCGCGGGCCGACGAGCGGAGCGCGCGCCATCGGCACGCTGGAGGTCGGGCTGGTCTCGATCCAGGGACTCACCGCGTACATGTGGCGATAGCCGGCGTCGGACAGATCGCCCGCGCCGCCGTGCAGGATTTCAAAGACGATCTGCTGCATCCAGGTGGTGCCGCATTTCATCTGGGTGGCGATGAAGATGTCAGCCGCCTCCGGCTGGTAATGCAGCGTGCCCGCGTAGGATTTCTTGCTGCTCATCATCAAAGGTCCCGTAACCCGGCCGTAGCGCATGAGCGGCACTTTGGTCGGGCGCTTGAGGCGCGCGATCGCCTCGAAGATCGGTCGAACGTAGCGGGCGTGCCATTTGAGGCGCTGGACGAACCGGCGCCGCTCGGCGAGCGGGCGCGCAAAGTAACGATCCCCGCGTCGCTGGATCTCGACCCAGACCATTAGCCCGATGAGATACAGCAAGCCGCCCGCGATCAGGATGGCGAGCCCATGCAGCAGCGATTTCATGATCAATCCTTCCTTGGGTCACGGTTCGCTCCCGGAATCCTTTCCGGAATTCTTCTTTTCGGCCGCAAATGCTGGATCGCCCGGGCGGTCCAGCGCGATGTGTTCCCAGCGGCCTAGCCGTTTGGGGGGCGCATCACCGACAGCGCACGGCCCGGGGGCAATGATCGCACCCCCGTGCCGCGTGGCCAAGTGACGTCGTTTCGAGTCGCCCCTCGTGCGGACCCGCGAGCCCGCGAGCGTTTTAGTCGATGCGCTCAGCGCGGGTCCGGCCGCGCCTGCCAGGCTGCGTGGACCCGGATTCGCGCCGAAACCCGCTCAGGAATTGGTACGCGCTCCATCCCAAAGCAGCGACTCGCAGCACCGGATGGCGCCGGATCAAGCGCGGAACGATCAAGCCGACGGCGCCTACCACGAGCGGATAGAACTTCGACGAGGACGACGCGACGGCCCGTTCGGCGCCGGGGCGTTGATCGCCGCTCAGCAGGGTTCGCGGGTCCAGCCGGGAACGCAACCGATCGGCCTGGCTGCGCAGGCGGCCGCGCTGGCGTTCCGCCCGGCGCAGCAGCCGGGCTTTGTCGGATGCTCGAGTCTGTGTGGACGATGGGCGCTTGTTATTCATCTTTCAGGTTCTCCAGATCTTCCCGCAATACTTCGAGCGTCGCGGGAAGAAACCGGCGACCGCCCTTGATCCCAAAATACAGGCCGGTGAGGCAGATCAGCAGCGCCAGGCCAAACGCCCCCGCCAGCGACCACGCCGCGGTTTCCCGGCAGCTGTCCCAGCATTCCACCAGAATGGCGATCACCAGAGTCTGGATTGCAAAGAACCCACTGAGCGATGCGCCGATGGAAAACACCAGGACCCGAGCCCAGTGGCCGCGCCATTCGGTCATTTCCAGCCGCGCCAAATCGATTCGGGTCCCGGCGGTCTCGGCCAGAAGCGCGACGAGACGGCGGACCTGAACGCCGAGTGTGGGAGTGGCCATCGTTGGGATCCTTGGGTGGTCTTGCCGCTCAGGAGCGATCTTTCAGGCTCGTGATCGCGAGGATCACCAAGGCCGCCAGCCCAACGGCCTGCCATGGATGGCGCCGAACATAGCGACCGGTCTGTTCACTGGCCCGATTGAATTCCTGCTGGGCGTTGTCGCGCAAATCGTCCCAGCGGAGCTGATCCGTGCGCTTGCGAATGCTGTCGCGCAGGGATTGCAACCGCTCCATGGTGATCGCTTCAAAGTCATCGAGCAGGTCATCGAGCGCATCCAGATTCAGTTCCTGGCTGGCCTTGCGCGCTTTGGCACGGGCTTGGTCGGTCATCGATTTGCGTTGTCCGAACATGAGGTACCTCCCGCAGTGGGTATTCGCTGTTCCAGCGAGTCAAATGGCGTGATTCGTTCAAATGGACCGACTGAAGTCCTTGAAGTTCCGCGGAACTGCGGCTGGAAACGCCGGAAAAGTTCGAAAAAGAGAGACTTTTCGGGTCAAGGGGCTGGATTGGGGTGTTCTCGATGAATGGCTTCGATTTCGGCGATGAGCGCATCGGGCAATCGAATCTCGCTCGCCGCAAGATTGCTGGCAAGTTGAGCGGTCGTGGTTGCGCCGATCAGGGCAGAGCTCACGAACGGCCGGGACAGCACATAGGCTAGCGCCATTTGCGCCGGTTCCAGTCCGTGGGATCGCGCCAGCTCGACATACGCGGCGGTAGCGGCTTCAGCCTGGGGGTTGGTGTAGCGCTGGAAGCGTTCGAAGCGGGTGAGGCGGCCGGCGGGCGGGCGCGCGCCATCCAGGTACTTTCCACTCAACACGCCGAAGGCCAGCGGCGAATAGGCCAGAAGCGGCACATCCTCGCGATGGGCGATTTCGGCAAGGCCGACCTCGAAGGTGCGGTTGAGCAGGTTGTAAGGGTTCTGGATGCTGGCCATGCGCGTCAGGCCGAGCCGCTCCGAAATTTCCAGAAACCGCATCAGTCCCCAGGGCGTTTCGTTCGACACGCCGATCTGCCGGATCTTGCCGGCGCGAACCAGGTCGTCGAGTGTAGACAAGGTTTCCAACAGTGGCGTGGTGGCCGCTTCGCTTTCCGAACGTTCATAGCCCAGCCGACCGAAGAAGTTGGTTTCCCGGTCCGGCCAGTGCAACTGATAGAGATCGATGTAGTCGGTTTGCAGCCGGCCGAGGCTGGCATCGAGCGCAGCGGTAATCTGGCCGCGCGTCAGGCGGGTTTGTCCATCACGAATCCAGGGCAACCAATCCGCGCGGCCTGACACTTTCGTGGCGATGATCAGGTCATCGCGTCGCGACCGGTTGCGGGCCAGCCAATTGCCGAGGATGGTTTCGGTGCGGCCCTGGGTCTCGGCACGCGGCGGGACCGGATACATCTCGGCCGCGTCAATGAGGTTGACGCCGGCATCGAGCGCCTGCGCGATCTGGGCATGGGCTTCGACTTCGCTGTTTTGCTCCCCCCAGGTCATGGTGCCCAGCCCGATGAGGCTGGTGGTGAGGGGCGTGCGACCGAGGGGGCGGTAGTCCATGCAGACCTCCGGATGGCTCAGCGTGTTTCGGGCGGCGAAATCTTTTTGCGGCTGCGGCGCCGGGCGTTGTCGCGAGTGCGCATGATTTGCTCCAGGATCGGCATCAGGATGATTTCCATCGCCATGCCCATCTTTCCCCCAGGCACGACGATGGTGTTGCGCCGCGACATGAAGGAGCCTTGAACCATGGCCAGCATTTCCGGGAAATGCACCGGCCACTTGCGCGGATTCTTGAAACGGATCACCACGAAACTTTCATCCTGAGTCGGAATGTCGCGGGCGATGAAGGGGTTGGAGGTATCGACGGTGGGCACGCGCTGGAAGTTGATGTCGGTCTGGGAGAACTGCGGGACCATGTAGTGCACGTAGTCGTGCATGCGACGGAGGATCGTTTCCTTGACACGCTCGGGGCTGTAGCCGCGTTCGTTGGTGTCGCGATGGATCTTCTGGATCCACTCCAGATTGATGGTGGGAACCAGGCCGATCAACAGATCGACATGCTGGGCGACATTGACCCGGTCGGTCACCAGACCACCGTGCAAGCCTTCATAGAGCAGCAGGTCGGTGTCCGTCGGCAGGGGCGTCCACGGGGTGAACGTGCCGGCTTTTTGTCCGAAAGCGCAGGCTTCTGCGTCGGTATGCAGGTAGCGGCGCGATTCGCCATGACCGCTGGCGCCGTAGCTGCGGAACAATTCTTCGAGTTTGTCGAACAGGTTGGCCGAGGGGCCGAAATGGCTGAAACGCTCGCCGCGCACGCTGGCTCGATGCAGCTGCTGGGCCATGGTTTCCCGGTCGTAGGCGTGGAAACTGTCGCCCTCGACGATGGCCGCGCGCAGGTTCATGCGCGTGAACATGTGCTCGAAAGCGAGCCGGGCGGTGCTGGTGCCGGCTCCGGAAGAACCCGTGACGGCAATGACCGGGTGTAGCTTCGACATGGCTTAACCCTCCGCACTTCTCGGGACGTCCGCCGCGTTCTCATCCGACGCGCGGGTGCAGCATAGGTCCCACACACCATGACCCAAGCGCTGGCCGCGCTGTTCGAAACGGGTCAGCGGCCGCTCGGGCGGGCGGGGAATGAACGCTTCTTGGCTGGCACTGTTCAGTTCCGGTCGGTTGCCCAGAACTTCGGCCATCTGGTACGCATACTCCTCCCAGTCGGTGGCCAAGTGCAAGACCCCGCCGGGTTTGAGGTGGCGGCTGAGCAGCGCGATGAAGTCCGGCTGGATGAGGCGGCGCTTGTGATGGCGTTTCTTGGGCCAGGGATCGGGGAAGAACACATGGATCCGGTCCAACTGGCTCGGGCGCAGGCGATTCGACAAAAACGGCACGGCGTCTTCGGCGTGCACGCGCACATGGGCGAGGCCTTCCTTGTCCACGGCATTGAGCAATCGCCCCACGCCGGGCTGATGGACCTCGATGCCCAGCGCGTTCCAGTCCGGGTGCGTTCGTGCGAACTCGACCAGCGCTTCGCCGGTTCCGAAGCCGATCTCCAGCAGTGTCGGCGCCACCCGGCCGAACAGCTCGGGCAGATCTACCGTTTCGGGTTGCGCCGGGACGGCGTAGCAATCCATCAGCGTCGTGAAGGCGCGCTCCTGGGCGGGGGTCATGCGACCCTGGCGGCGCACGAAGCTACGCACTGGACGAAGGGTGGACGGCATCACGATCGATCCTCAGGGCCGGGTGAAGAACAGCCCATCGACGGGCGAAGAGGCGCTGGCGAAACGCTTGCGTGCAATGCGCCCGGCGAGGAAGGCTTCGCGCCCGGCTTCGACGGCCAGCGCCATGGCGCGCGCCATGCGCACGGGCTCGCGCGCGCCGGCAATGGCCGTGTTCATGAGCACGCCGTCGCAGCCGAGTTCCATCGCGAAGGCGGCATCGGACGCCGTCCCGACGCCGGCATCGACCAGCACCGGCACCTTGGCCTGCTCGACGATGGTCAGGATGTTCCAGGGATTGACGATGCCCATTCCCGAGCCGATTAGCGAGCCCAACGGCATGATGGCGATGCAACCCATGGCTTCCAGTTCGCGCGCCACGATGGGGTCGTCACTCGTGTAGACCATCACCTCGAAGCCGTCCCGGATCAGGATCTCGGCGGCTTTCAGCGTCGCCCGCACGTCGGGATAGAGCGTTCTCTCGTCCCCCAGGACCTCCAGCTTCACCAACCGATAGTCGCCCAGCAGTTCGCGCGCCAGCCGGCAGGTGCGCACCGCGCTGTCGGCATCGAAGCAGCCCGCGGTGTTGGGCAGCAGGGTGTAACGCTCTGGCGGAATCGCATCGAGCAGATTGGGCGCCTTGGGGTCCTGACCGATGTTCACCCGACGCACGGCCAGCGTGACGATCTCGGCGCCGCTCGCGGCCACCGCCTGTTCGGTTTCAGCGAGATCGCGATACTTGCCGGTGCCCACCAGCAGTCGCGAGCCATAGGTGCGGCCGGCCAGGGTCAGCGGCCGGTCGGTAGGCGGATTGAGGTCGGTCGAGGTCATGGGAGCTTCTCCGTCGGTCATGTCGCGCCACCACCAATGGCATGCACCACCTCGAGCCGGTCCCCGGCCTGGAGGCGGATGTCGGGGTAGCGGCTGCGCGGGATGATCTCGCCGTTGTATTCCACGGCGATGCGCCGCTCGAGCAGACCCTCGCGGAGCAGCAGGTCGGCCAGGGTAAGATCCGCGTCGAGCATCGTCGGCGCGCCGTTGAGTTCGATTGAAATCGTGTCGGTCATCGCGGCACCGCGGTGGCAGTAAAATGCGGAACCCGCAATTTTACCCCAAGACCCGCCCGGAATTGCGGGGGAGTGCGCTGCCAGCCGCTTTACATCACGCCCGAAACGCCTGAAAATCCGCAGCTATGCGGGTGTAGTTCAATGGTAGAACCTCAGCTTCCCAAGCTGATGGCGTGGGTTCGATTCCCATCACCCGCTCCACTTTAAGTTCCCATGGCGTTCCAAGGAAGTCCATGGAGTGTTGCAAGCCATCGTCACGGTTCGGTTTTTCCAGAAAATCCGTTCCAGTGACGTCCAGCGAAATCCACTGACAGTCGGTCAAAACCGGTATATCAAGTGGTACATCGCAATGCGGAGCTTCCCGATTCCGCATTGTTGCTGGGGGAGCCGGGGCCCGATGGGAAACATGGCACTCAACTCGCTTTCAAGGAGTTGGGATCATTCTTTCCGACCTCACGGTTTGCCAGCCCCTGCCGCGCGTCGAGCAGCAAGCGGCCGGTCTGGCCGTCGCCGGCACCATCGGTCTCATGCTGCCAGATGTCCAGCATGGTGTGCTCGTCTCGAGGCCGCAGCTTTTCCGAGTTGGTTGCACAACCCGCGAGGACGGCGGCGGCGAGCAGGGCGAGGGTGCGGTCAACCCAGATCGGACGCATGCGCTTCTCCCATGAGGTGATTCACCCGGCGCCCCTTGGCGTGGTAGTCGATGGCGATCGGCTGCTCCAGGTGCACGGCCACCCTGGCGCCGGGCTGCACGTAGACCGCCGCGAAGGCCTGGCCGTAGAGCTTGTTGACCCAGTCGGCCATGTCGCGCACGCCGCCCGCGAGGATGCGGCCCATCGCTTCGTTGCCGCTGATGCCGACGGTGCCCAGCGAGCCGTTGCTGTTGGCGACCACGGCCACGCTGCCGTTGTCGGACTTGATGAGCGAGGCCGCGCCGGCGCCGGCTGCGGTGATGAGCGCCTGGCTGCCCCGATGTCTCCTTCGCCG
>OBJS01000013.1_pt1 | contig 126422 bp, 118 predicted proteins | sample 1519851 | NCBI WGS metagenome assembly OBJS01 (sample SAMN03019806, study PRJEB22545) | beach sand metagenome | biome: beach; feature: sea beach; material: beach sand | place: USA: Municipal Pensacola Beach, FL | collected 2010-10-20 | depth 25-47 cm m
GCGTCTGCTGCGGCTCGGGGAAGGCAGCGGAAGACGCTATCAAGACCGGTCATAAAAACTCAGTCTGTTAAACGGAGAGGAATGGGAATGTTTTTCAAAGGTGCCATTTCGGCGGATTCGCACATTGTCGAGCCGCCCCATTGCTATGTCGATTATATCGAGCCGAAATATCGCGATGTCGCCCCCCATGTGGTGCGGCAGGATAACGGCCAGGACATCTATGTCATCAAGGATCTGAAGCAGACGGTGCCGATGGGCTTTCTCGACGGTGCGGGGATGACGCCCAAGCAGCGGGCCGAACATGTCGCCACCACCAAGTTCGAGGAAACGCGCAAGGGCGGCTGGGATCCGCTGGCACGGCTTGTCGATATGGATCGCGACGGGATCGCCGCGGAAATTATCTATGCCTCGGTCGGCATGGTGCTCTGCACCCATCCGGATGCGGAATATAAGGATGCCTGCTTCAAGGCCTATAATCGCTGGCTGCAGGAATTCTGCGGCGGCGCGCCGAACCGTCTGTTCGGGCTGGCGCAGACAGCGGTGCTCGATGTCGACAGCGCGATCGAGGATTTCCGCCGCGCCAAGGAAATGGGCATGGTCGGCATGATGATGCCGGGCAATCCGATGTATGAGGATTACGATCATCCCGATTACGATGCCTTGTGGGAATGCGCCACCGATCTTGACCTGCCGGTCTGTTTTCACATTCTGACCGCCAAGGAAGGCGATCTTGCTTCTGCCTTCGCGGCGCGGCGCGGCCACCCGCTCAACGGCTTCATGGGTATTATCCGGGCGGTCCAGGATGTGGTGGGCGTGTTGACGCTGGGCGGTGTGTTCGAACGGCACCCCAAGCTGAAGATGGTCTGCGCCGAAGGTGATGCGGGCTGGATGCCGCATTACATGTACCGCATGGACCATGCGGCGCAGTTCAATGTGGAAGGCGGCATCATCCCCGGCCTCAGCAAACTGCCGAGCGAATATCTCAAATCCAATGTGTCGATGACGTTCCAGGATGACTGGGTGGCGTTCAAGACCAAGGATCTGATGAACTACAAGCAGCTGATCTGGGCCAATGACTATCCGCATACGGATTCAACCTGGCCGCATTCGCAGGAACTGCTGGCCGAGCATGCGACCGGTCTCACCCCGGAAGAAACCCGCGCGATCCTGCGCGACAATACCGCAAGGCTGTTCAATCTGGATGTCACGGCGATGCCGATGATGGAAGCCGCTGAATAAGCACTGCTTGGGCACCAGAATTCGCAAGGGCCCGGTCAACCGCCGGGCCCTTTCTTTATTTTCCGCTGTTCGATAACCCGTGCCCGGGTACAATCGCCGCGTCGAAAAGAAAATAGGCATCCTGTTGCTGTGTCCCATGCCTTGCCGGATTTGACATATGAACTAGGTCACGCCCCCCATATCGTTGCCGGGGTGGATGAGGCGGGGCGGGGGCCGTGGGCGGGGCCGGTGGTCGCGGCGGCGGTCATCCTCGACCCTGCTGCAATTCCCGATGGGCTGAACGATTCCAAGAAACTCTCCGCCGCTCGCCGCGCGGCGTTGTTTGCGGCGCTTGGTGCGACCGCCCGGATCGGCGTCGGGCAGGCCTCGGTCGACGAGATCGACAAGCTCAATATCCTGCACGCCACCATGCTGGCCATGCAGCGCGCGGTGGCAAACCTGCCCACACGCCCCGATATCGCACTGATCGACGGCAACCGGACGCCCGATCTGCCCTGCGCGGCGGAGGCGATCGTCAAGGGCGATGGCCGCTCTCTGTCGATCGCCGCCGCCTCCATCATCGCCAAGGTCACCCGCGACCGGATCATGGCCGAACTCGACACGCAATTTCCCGGATATGGCTGGAAAACCAATCAGGGTTACGGCACGAAACCGCATCAGGCGGGGCTGTTGCGTTTGGGTGTCACCCCACATCATCGGCGCAGCTTCAAACCCATACACAAGATATTGTGTGAAGACTCTTTACTAAGTCGTTGATTCCAAAAAGATATTGACGAGATTCCCCGCGATTCGCAGGATAGGGCCGAATCACGAGGGGTTAATCATGGTTATGCAGACGACAGATCGCGCGGATGTGCGCGCGAAAAAGGATTCCGGCAAGGCAGCGGGTGCTGCCTCATGGGGCAGCTTCAACGACCGGCTGCCGCTTGATCGGGTGCTGGTTGGCGATTGTGTGTCGGTCATGAATGCGTTGCCCGAGCAATCGGTCGATGTGATCTTCGCCGACCCGCCCTATAATCTGCAGCTCGCCAATGAATTGCTGCGCCCCAATCACAGCCGCGTCGACGGGGTCGATAATGCCTGGGACAAATTCTCGAGCTTTGCCGCCTATGACGCGTTTACCCGCGAATGGCTGACGGCGGCCAAGCGGGTGCTGAAGAAAACCGGAACGATCTGGCTGATCGGTTCCTATCATAATATCTTCCGGGTGGGCGCGACCTTGCAGGATCTCGATTACTGGATCCTGAACGATATCGTCTGGCGCAAGACCAATCCGATGCCCAATTTTCGCGGCCGGCGGTTCACCAATGCCCATGAAACCCTGATCTGGGCGGCGCGCGATCCGGCGCAGCGCAGCTATACCTTCAATTACGATGCGATGAAGGCGCTGAATGAGGGCTTGCAGATGCGCTCCGACTGGCTGCTGCCGATCTGCAACGGCAAGGAGCGGCTGAAAGATGAGAATGGCGACAAGGCGCATCCGACGCAAAAACCCGAATCGCTGCTGCATCGGGTGATTCTGGCCTCCACCAATCAGGGGGATGTGGTGCTCGATCCGTTCTTTGGCACCGGCACCACCGGCGCGGTCGCAAAGAAGCTGGGGCGGCACTTCATCGGGATCGAGCGGGAAAATGCCTATGCCCGCGTTGCGATCGACCGGATCCGGCGCATTGCCCCCCATGATGCGGGCAGCCTTGAAATCACCACCGGCAAGCGGCAGGAAAAACGCATTCCCTTTGGCTGGCTTGTGGAGCGTGGCCTGCTGCCGCCCGGTTCGGTGTTAAGCGATGCGCAGCGGCGTTTTACCGCAAAGGTGCGCGCCGATGGAACGCTGGTCAGCGCCGATGCAAAAGGCTCGATCCATCAGGTCGGTGCCTATGTGCAGGGGGCGCAGGCCTGCAATGGCTGGACATTCTGGCATGTGGAAATCGATGGCGCTCTGGCGCCGGTTGACGTGCTGCGGCAAAGGCTGCGCGCCGAATTGAACTAGCGCGCGGCAGGTGCCGGGGGGTCTGCCGGCTTTGTGTCGGCGGCGTCGGTCCGCATATCGGGGCCGGGAAACAGGCTGTCGGTGCGGCCCATCGCGTAATAGGCGGCAAGGCCCACCCATTCCTTCACCGCATGATCAAGCGCGCGCAGATTGCGTGAAAAGTCGGGCCGCCGCGCCAACTCGGGCGCGGCGGCTGCGCGGTAATCCACCGGATAGGCGATCACCGGCCAGCCCGCCTTGCGGAACAGCCCCACCGAACGCGGCATATGCGCGGCCGATGTGACAAGCACCCATTTCTGCCCCGTTTGCGGCCCGATCAGCGCTTTGCTTTTCAGCACATTCTCGTGCGTATTGCGCGAATGGTTTTCAAAAATGATCCGCTCGGGCGGTAATCCCAGATCGGTGAAGAAGGCTTGCTTGACGTCTGCGGCCGCGCCCTTGTGCCCGATCAGTGCCGGATCGCCACCGGTCAGGATCAGCTTTGCTTCGGGGTGCTGCCGCGCCAGCGCCACCAAGGCGGTATAGCGATCGCCCGCCGCGTTCAGTTCCGGCAGGCCGCGACTGTTCAGAACAGGCAGCTCGAAACCGCCGCCCAGCACGATGATGCCATCAAGCCGGGGCAGCGTGTCAGGCCGCTCAAAGCGGTTCTCAAGCGGGGTGATCAGCCAGTTGCCAAGCGGGAACAGCAAGATCAGCGTAAGGCTCACCGCAATTGCCGCGATGATGCCGCGCGCCATCCACCACCAGCCGGTCCAAAGCAGCACCGCACAGGCTGCCAGCAGCAGCACAAGCAGATTGCCTGGCTGAACGATCCACCAAAGAATTTTCGACAGATAAAAGCTCATTGCGGGTCCACTTCCGGGGTCAGGACATGCGCGGCAATCTTGCGCATCAGGGTCGGCAGGGGGTGGCGGGGGAAATCGGCTGGTACGATCCACTGTCCGCCATCGGGCAGGCCGGTGTCGGTGCGGCACTGATAGACGGTGAGTTGCAGCCGGAAATGGGTGAAAATGTGGGTGACTTCCCCCGGTACCGCCTGCCACGGGCCCCTGGCCGGCGCGTGACGTGCGGCCGCCCGTGCGGTGGGGGGTGGTTTGCCGTTTCTGCTGCTGCTTTCCCAGGGACTGCAGGGCAGGCCAAGCATCCCCCCGAGCAAGCCCTTTGCCGGACGGGTTTCGAAATAGACCGCGCCGTCCCGGGGGCGTTCAAGCCAGAATGTCGCGGCCCGACGTGTGGGGGTCTGCTTGCGCGCGGGTTTGCGCGGCAGGCTTTCGGCGATTGATTGCCGATGCGCGGCGCAGCCCTCAGAAAGCGGGCAATCGCCGCAGCGCGGCGCGCGCGGGGTGCAGATCGCGGCCCCCAGATCCATCAGCGCCTGGGCGGTGTCGCCGGGTCGGCCATTGTCGATCAGCTGACCGGCCAGCGGGCGCAGCGTCTTGCGCGCGCCGGGCAGCGGCTCGGTCACCGCGAAAAGCCGCGCGCTCACCCGCTCGATATTGCCATCAAGCACAGGGGCCGCCATATCGAAGGCGATGGCTGCGACTGCCGCGGCGGTATAGGGGCCGATGCCGGGCAGCGTTTGCAGCGCTTGCGGGTTTGCGGGAAATTGCCCGCCAAGTTCGGCACTGACGATCTGCGCGCATTGATGCAGATTGCGCGCCCGCGCGTAATAACCAAGTCCTGCCCATTCGGTCAGCACGGCCTCAAGCGGGGCTGCGGCCAACGCATGCACATCCGGCCAGCGGTCAATGAATTTATCGAAATAATCGCTGACGGTGGCGACCGTCGTCTGCTGCAGCATGATCTCGCTCAGCCATACGCGATAGGGGTCGGGCCGGCTGCCGGCGCGCGCGCGCCAGGGCAAATCGCGCCGGTGCGCGTCATACCAGTCAAGCAGCCTGCGCGTATCGGGCAAGGGCGAAAACTCCTGTGATCCTTAAAGCTGGCGCGGCGAATCCGCATGCGGCAACGTGCCGGGCATGGCTTTCTATAGCGCTGTTGGGTCCGGTCTCGCTATAGTTGGCCAAGGTGGCAGCCTTTTATGCAGCGAGGTTCGGCAACAATGAGCAGGCAGGCGAGACAGGCAGGCGATCGGCGTGCGCTCAATCTGCGCCTGGCGGAGCTCACAGACCCGATCGCGCGCAAGGCGTTCGGCAAGCGCGGCTTCGCGACCTCGGAAATCCTGACCGGCTGGCGCGATATTGCCGGCGATGAGCTGGCGCGGCTGAGCTTGCCCGAAAAACTCTCCTTTCCGCGCGGCAAGGGGGATGGGGGGACGCTGCTTGTCCGGGTGGATGGCGCGGCGGCCCTGGAATTGCAGCATCTGGAACCGGTGCTGATCGGCCGGATCAACCGGCTTTGCGGGTTTCGCGCGGTCGCGCGGCTACGGCTTGTGCAGGGGCCGCTGCCGCAGGCCGATGCGCCGCCGCCCGCAGCCCCCGCGCCGCTCTCGCGCGAGGCGGCGGCGGAACTTGAGGCATTGCTGGCCGCGACCGGCGATCCGGAACTGCGCGCCGCCCTCGAGAAACTGGGCCGGGGGGTGCTGGCGCGGCAGGCGGGGCAAAAGCGTGGCCGCTGACTTGCTGGTTGGGGGACCGGCCGGTCAAGGCGATGCGCAACCGGCGATTCGCAGCGGTAAAATGCCAACCCGATTGTCGCCATATTTGCCCCCGACACTGATCGGCCCGCGACACGCATGCGGGATTGTCCTAAGCGTGCAACAGTGCGCAACAGGACGCGACAGATTTGCACGCATTTGCAACACATATGCGACAGTTTGCACCATATGGTGCAAATGCGCTTGGTAAGCGCTGCTGACGCGACTATACTCACGCAACATCTTGTGGTTTGGGAATGATGATACACAATAACAAGCAGATTTTCGGGAACAAGCAGATTTTCGGGATTATCGGGCTCGCAGTCGTCGCGCTTCTGGGCTTGGCCTGGTGGGGCCTGAACGATTCGGCGAATGCCGATGCGCAGATGGCGGATCCGGGCGATGGCGGCGGCATGGCCGCCGATACCGGGAGCTATTACGCCGGCGATATCGTTGAAGGGGCGGCGGATGCGCCCATCACCGTCATCGAATATGCCTCGATGACCTGCCCGCATTGCGCCAATTTTCATACCAGCATCTATCCCGAACTGCGCGCGAAATATGTGGAAACCGGCAAGGTTCGCTTCGTTTTCCGGGAATTTCCCCTCGACGGGCTGGCCTTGCGTGCCGCCATGCTGGCGCGCTGCGGCGGGGCGGAGCGGGTGCATGGCTATCTCGACGTGCTCTTCATGCAGCAGGGCAAATGGGCCACCGCCCAGGACCCGATCGCCGCGCTGTCGCGCATTGCCCGGCTGGGCGGGATGAGCGAGGCGGCATTCCAGAGCTGCATGGCCAATGAACCGCTGGCCGAAATGGTTGTCGCGAGCCGGGTCAAGGGCTCGGAAGAATTCGATATCACCTCGACACCGAGTTTTGTGATCGGGGGCAAGACCTATTCAGGCGGGCTTGGTGTCGAGGAGTTCGACAAGATCCTCGCCCCTTATCTTGGCGAGGGATGAGCGTGCTGCCGCGCTTGTGCCAGCCTGGCGATATATGAGGACCGGCTAGGGTGCGTTTCACACGGCTGCGTATTACCGGATTTAAATCCTTTGTCGAACCGACCGAACTGCTGATCGAGCCGGGGCTGACCGGAGTCGTGGGACCCAATGGTTGCGGCAAATCCAATCTGGTGGAGGCGCTGGGCTGGGTCATGGGCGAAGGCTCGGCCAAGAAAATGCGCGCCAAGGGCATGGATGACGTCATTTTCGCCGGTACCTCCAGCCGCCCCTCGCGCAATATGGCCGAGGTCGCGTTGCAGGTCGATAACCGCTCTCGCCGTGCGCCTGCTGCCTTCAACGATCACGATGATCTTGAGATCAGCCGCCGCATCGAGCGCGAGGCGGGGTCAGTCTACCGGATCAATGGCCGTGAAACCCGCGCGCGCGACGTCTCGCTGCTATTTGCCGATGCGGCAAGCGGTCCGCACAGTACAGCGCTTGTCCGGCAGGGGCGTATCGGCGCGCTGATCGATGCAAAGCCCGCGGACCGACGGGCGATTCTCGAGGAAGCGGCGGGGATTGGCGGGCTGCATTCGCGGCGGCATGAAGCGGAATTACGCCTGCGCGCGGCGGAAACCAATCTGACCCGGCTTGACGATATCATGGCGCAGATCGAGGGGCAGCTGGCCGCCCTCAAACGGCAGGCCCGTCAGGCCTCGCGCTATCGCAATCTATCGGGTCATATTCAGCGGACCGAAGCCTTGCTGTTTTATCTGCGCTGGCAGGAGGTGAACCAGGCGGTGACCCGTGCCGCCGATATGCTGGAGGCGGCAGAAGCGCAGGTCAATGCGGCGGCCGCGCGCAATGCGGCCGCATCAAACGCGCAGTTGAAAGCAAGCGAAGCGGTGCCGCCGCTGCGCAAATCCGAGGCGGAGGCGGCGGCCGCGCTGCACCGGCTGACGGTGGCGCGTGACGGGCTGGCCGCTGAAGAAAGCCGGCTGGCCCAGCAAACCGAACGTGTTGCACAGGCGTTGCGTCAGGCGGAACAGGATGGCGCACGCGAATCGCGTTTGCTTGCCGATTCGGAGGCGGCGCATACCCGGCTGGTCGAGGAGCAGGCAGCTCTCACCGCCGCGGCGGAAGAGCAGCGTGGCGCCGATGGTGAATTGCGGCAGCAACTCGCTACCGCGAAAAGTGCTGTGGAACAGGCGGAGGAAACGCTTGATCAGGCCAATCGGCGGTTGGCGGAAATTCGTGCGACCGGGGAAAGCCTGAAGCGTGAACTGACGCAGGCTGAGAAACGCCTTGTGCAACTGCGGCAACAGGTGGAGCGGACGGGCCGTGAACGGCAGCAAGCCGAGGCAGAGCTTGCCCGGATTGCCGATGTGCAGGTGAGTATCGATGCCGCTGAGGCTGCCCGAAGCGGATTGGAGGCTGCGCGGGCGAGCCTGACCGAACTGGAAGAGCGCTACCGTGTTGCGCAGAAGCGTGAAGCCGATGCCCGCGAAGCGTTCCATCAGGCGCGCCAGATTGCGGGGCGGCTGGAGGCGGAGGAGAAGGCGCTCGCAAAGCTGCTTTATAGCGATGAAGAAGATTTGTGGCCGCCGCTTGTCGATGCATTGCAGGTGGCGCCGGGCTATGAAACCGCATTGGGGGCGGCACTCGGGGATGATCTGAATTACCCGACCGATCAGGCGGCTCCGGCATTCTGGAAACTTGTCGCATTGCAGACACCGCTGCCGGCGCTACCCGATGGTGTAACGCCGCTTGGCGGATTCGTGTCCGGCGCTGATGAGCTGGTCGCGCGCCTGTCGCAGGTGGGCATCGTCGAACCGGCATTGGGGCCGGCATTGCAGCCCGCCTTGTTGCCGGGGCAGCGGCTTGTCAGCCTGCAGGGCGATCTGTGGCGTTGGGACGGGCTGACCGCGGCGGCGGAGGCCCCGACGGCGGCGGCCAAGCGGCTTGAGATGCGCAATCGCCATGCGGAGCTGCGCGATCAGTTCTCGGCGGCGGCAAAGACCGCATCGCGGGAGGAGGCTGTGCACAAGCAAGCCGCCGCGCAGGTACAGCAATTGCAGCAGGCCGAAATGACGGCGCGCAAATCGGCGCGGGCTGCCGAAGAGGCATTAAGTCGCGCCCTTGATGCGCAGGCAAAGGCAGAGCGGGCTTCGGCCGCCCTTTCCGCAAAACGTGATAGCCTGACGGAGAGCAGCGAGCGGCTTGCCCTGGAACTGGCTGAGGCGGAGGCGCAATTCACAGCCGCTGAAGAAGCGCATGCAGCACTCGAATCGGCAGCAGGGCCAGAGCAAAGCGTGGCCGAGGCGCGTACGGTCCTGACCGAACGCCGGGCACAGTTGGTGCAGGCACAAGGCGCGCTGGATGGCTATGAACGCAATGCGCGGGCGCGCGCGGAACGGTTGAGCGCGATCGGAACCGAGATGCAGGCCTGGCGCACACGGCGGCAGGATGCGGAAAAGCAATCGGGAATTCTGCGTGACCGTGCGGTGCAGCTCGCAGATGAGCTCGCGCATCTGCAGGCGCAGCCTGATGCCTTGAAATCCCAGATTGCGGCGCTGCTTGATCAGATCGCGCAGGCCGAGGCACGTCGCCGGGTTGCCGCCGATGCGTTGCAGCAGGCGGAGACCGCGCTTGCCGATTGCGATAAGGAAGTGCGCGACGCGCAGGAGGAGCTGTCCAATCGGCGCGAGGAACGGGCCCGTTGCCACGCCGCGGGCCAGAACGCGGCGGAACGCGCCGAAGATCTGGCCGCGCAAATTGCGGATCGGCTGAATTGTGCGCCGGGCGATACGCTGGCGCTTGCCGAGGTGAAGGATACCGACAGCCTGCCAACAGTCGAGAAGGTCGAGCAGGATCTGGCCCGGCTGCGGCGTGAGCGGGAGAATATGGGTGCCGTCAATCTGCGCGCCGATGAGGAGGCCGAGGAGTTGCGGACCCAGCTTGACGGCATGATCCGCGAACGTGAGGACCTTGAAGCGGCCATCGCGCGGTTGCGGCAGGCGATTGCAAGCCTTAATCGCGAGGGGCGTGAAAGGCTGCTGGAAGCCTTTGAAAGTGTGAATGTGCATTTCACCCGCCTGTTCACGCATCTGTTCGGCGGCGGGCATGCGCGGCTGGCGCTTGTCGAGTCCGATGATCCGCTTGAGGCGGGGCTTGAAATTCTCTCAAGCCCGCCGGGCAAAAGGCTGCAATCGATGAGCCTGTTATCGGGCGGCGAGCAGGCCTTGACGGCGATGGCGCTGATTTTTGCGGTGTTCCTGACCAATCCGTCGCCGATCTGCGTGTTGGACGAGGTGGACGCCCCGCTGGATGACGCGAATGTCGAACGGTTCTGCAATCTTCTGCACGAGATGACCCGCAGTACGGAAACCCGTTTTCTGGTGATCACCCATAACTCGATCACCATGTCCCATATGGATCGCCTTTTCGGGGTTACCATGGCCGAAAAAGGGGTCAGTCAGCTTGTTTCGGTCGATCTGGAACGGGCTGAGAAGTTGCGTGCTGTCGGCTAGACCCCGGCATGGCGCGTGCCGCTTTCCGTGTGATTTCACCGATTAACTTCAACGCCATGACAGACACGAATTATGGCGTGTCGCGGGCTGATATTCATGTTGCGCGACGCTGCCGGGGCAATGTCGAAAGAAGTGCGGCGGATTGTGGCATTTGTGCGATAATTCTTCCGTTGACACCCATCGGACCCCCCACTAATGTGCGCCCCGATCGCTGGCGGTTTCCGGAATCGGAACCGCCGCAATCTTGCGGGGTAGTTTGCAGGCTCTTTCAGGTGGGGCGCAAAGTCCGTATCCTTCGGGAATGCTGTGTAGATCCTACATGTCGTTCCGGATGCGAGGGTGTACTTTGTAACTTGCCTTATGTCGGGTGATAGTGGCGGATTTGGCCATGGACGACGATCAGCAATCAACACCGCGGAGCGATTTCGACGCCCGCCTGGCGGCTGCGCGTCGTGCGATACAACCTGTGGCGCAGGATGCGCGCAGGGGAAGCGCGATGGGCGTTGCCATCAGGCTGAGTACGGATCTTGTTGCTGCCGTGGCGGTCGGAGGTTTTTTGGGCTGGCTTCTTGACCGGTGGTTGGGAACGTCGCCCTGGTTGTTGCTGCTGTTCTTCTTTCTGGGAGTGGCGGCCGGCATTATGAATGTCGTTCGGACGGCCAATCAGATGAATGCCGCAGCGGCGGCGGAAGCGGATCGGGAAACGGTGGATAAGTCCGCTTCCGGTCCGGAAAAGTGAAATACGGTCCGGGCAGATGATGCCCGCTGGGATGACTGGCATCCGGCCGTCATTGCGAGTGAAAGTGCGAGGGAGACGGTTTTGGCCGCAGATCAACACGATCCGTTCAGTCACAGCCCGATGGAGCAGTTTGAAATCCAGCGCTATATCCCGATGGATCTGGCGGGTTTCGATGTTTCTTTCACCAATTCCAGCCTGTTCATGGTGGTTGCGACCGGCCTGATCGTGCTGTTTTTGACAATGGGTATGCGGCATCGCGCGCTGGTTCCGGGCCGGCTGCAATCGATGGCCGAGCTGAGCTATGAATTTGTCGCCAATATGATGCGCGACACGGTTGGCCCCGAGGGGCAGAAATTCTTCCCCTTCGTCTTTACGCTGTTCATGTTCGTGCTGTTCTGCAACATGATCGGCATGGTGCCTTACACCTTTACCGTGACAAGCCATATCATCGTCACCTTTGCGCTGGCGCTTGCGATATTTATCGGCGTGACGATCCTTGGCTTTATCAAGCATGGGGCAGGCTATCTGCGGCTGTTTGTGCCGCATGGCGTGCCTGCCGCGCTGCTGCCGCTGATTGTGGTGATCGAGGTGATTTCCTATCTCAGCCGGCCGATCAGCCTGTCTGTACGTTTGTTCGCCAATATGATGGCCGGCCACACCATGTTGAAGGTGTTTGGCGGGTTTATCGTCATGTTGGGAATTTGGGGAGGCTGGCTGCCGCTGGCATTCTCGGTCGCGTTTGTTGGATTGGAAGTGCTTGTCGCGTTCCTGCAGGCCTATGTGTTTGCGGTGCTGACCTGCATTTATCTCAATGACGCACTGCATCTGCACTGAACTGACGGATAGGACCGGATAACGGACAGGGCGGATGGAATGGCATATCTCGGCGCTAATTGGTGGCGCGATATGCCGGAAAGAAAGCTTGAACGAATAACAAATCATTGAGTCTCACAGCGAAAATTCACAGAAGGAGCTGGTCAAATGGAAGCAGAAGCCGCAGCGCTTTTGGGTAAATATATCGGTGCCGGCCTGGCGGCCATCGCACTTGCCGGCGCGGGCGTCGGTATCGGTCACATCTTCGGCAATTATCTGTCGGGTGCGTTGCGCAACCCGTCTGCCGCGCAGCAGCAGTTCCCGAACCTGCTTCTGGGCTTTGCGCTGGCGGAAGCAACCGGCCTGTTCGGTCTGGTTGTCGCCCTTATCCTGCTGTTTGTGGTCTGACACAGCGGATGAGTTCATGCGCCGCAGTTTCACGCGGCGCGTGCAATGACAGTTTATCCGACGGCAATAAGGGCCGTCGGGTGCATGCTGAACTGACAAGTTAGAGAAATCCGGTCATGCCTCAATTGGTCATCGAAGATTTCGCGCCACAGATTGTCTGGCTCGTAATCACATTTGGGTTGCTGTATCTGATGCTCGCGCGCGGGGCGTTGCCACGTATCGCTACTGTGCTGGAACAGCGCCGCGACAAAATTGCTGATGATCTTGACGATGCGGCCCGATTTAAGCAAGAAGCCGAAGATGCGCTGAAGGATTATGAGGCCGCGCTGGCGGATGCCCGCGCAAAGGCACATGAAATCGCCGCGCAGACCCGGGCGACGCTGACCGCCGATGTGGAACGTCATACCGAAAGCCTGCAGCAGACCCTTGATGCCCGCATGGCGGAGGCGGAAGAGCGTATTGCCGCGACAAAAGCCGAGGCAATGAAAAGTGTCCGGAGCGTTGCATCGGATGCGGCCGGAGCGATTATCGGCAAGTTGTTGAGCGATACGGCCGACACGGATGCGGTTGCGACCGCGGTAGATGCCGAATTACGGGCGGGATGACGCAGAAAATCGCGTTTCAGGATTGATAGGCTGAGGGTTAATTAGCATGGACTTTCTTTACGATCCCGCGACATGGGTAGCGATCGCCACCTTGCTGTTTGTGGTCCTGGTCCTGTATCTGAAGGTGCCCGGCAAGGTCGGCGAATTGCTGGATGCGCGCGGCAAGGAAATCGCAGAGGAGCTTGAAGCCGCGCGGTTGCTGCGTGAGGAAGCGCAGGCATTGCTGGCCAGCTATCAGCGGCGCACGGCGAATGCCGAGCAGGAAGCCCAGGATATCGTCGATCGCGCCGGGCGTGAGGCGGAGCAGCTGGCCGCCGAAATGAAAGCCAATATGGAAGAAACCGTGGCGCGCCGTACCGCAATGGTGGAAGAAAAAATCGCCCAGGCCGAAGCGCAGGCGGTTCAGGAAGTGCGGGCATTGGCCGTCGATATCGCCATTGCAGCCTCGCGCAAGGTGATTGCCGAAAACCTGTCCGCCGACAAGGCGCGCACGTTGGTCGATCGCAGTATCGCAGATATCAGCGGTAAATTGCACTGATTACACAAACCGCATTCTTCGGGGAAGATTTAGCGCCCGCCGCGCGATAAACCCGCGGCAGGCGCCGCGGCTTATTCCGCTGCGTTGGCGATGTCGCCTGCTTCCGCCAATCGCCGTTCATTTTCGAACATATAGTTCCGTGTCAGCGGTACGGCATCGCGCTTGTGGGCCAGTTGCATCTGGAACACCATCTGCGCGCCGGTGCGGAACATTTGCGCGCAGCTGATCAGATAAAATTCCCACATTCGGCAGAACCGCTCGTCATAAATCTCGGCTATACGGGCGCGATTCGCCTGAAAGCGGCGGTTCCATTCCTCAAGCGTCTGCGCGTAATGGACACGCAAGACCTCGATATCTGTCACCCAAAGCTGATTGGGTTCGACCGCTGTCAACACTTCCGACAAGGCCGGCGAATAACCGCCGGGGAAAATATATTTGTCGAGCCAGGGGCTTGCGGTGCTCGGTGGGCTCATATGGCCGATCGAATGCAGCAATGCCACACCGTCGGGATCAAGCAGGCGATTGATCTGCGCAAAGAAGTCCCAGTAATTGGCGGTGCCAACATGCTCGAACATGCCAACCGACACGATCCGGTCGAATGTTCCGTCAAGCTCGCGATAGTCTTTGAGCTCGAATTTGACCCGGTCTGCAAGTCCTGCTGCTTCCGCCCGCTGCATTGCGAGATCAAGCTGTTCGGTCGACAGGGTGATGCCCAGCACGTCGACATCCGCGCATTGCGCCAGATACAGCGCCATGCCGCCCCAGCCACAGCCGATATCGAGAATGCGCTGCCCGTCCGCCAATTGCAGTTTGGCCGCGATATGCCGCTTCTTCTGCGCCTGCGCCTGTTCGAGCGTGTCCTCGGGGTCGATGAAATAGGCGCAGGAATATTGCATGTCCCGATCAAGGAACAGTTCATAAAGCTCGCGGTTCAGATCATAATGATGCGCGACATTTTTTTGCGCTTTCTGCCGATTGATCCGCCGATTGTGAAAGCGGCGCAGGGCAAGCCGCAGCTTTTGCATCTGCACCTGCACGGGATGATCGGCCAGATGATAGCGATTGCGGGCGAATAGCCGCAGAAATTCGGCAACGCCACCATTCTCGAACGTCAGGGTCCCGTCCATATAGGCCTCGCCCGCCGCGAGTTCGGGATTGAGCACAAGCCGCCAGATCAAAGCCCGGTCATGCAGTCGCATCGTGACTTCAGGCCCGGGTTCGGGTCCCTGGAAAACATGACGTTTCCCGTCCGGGTCAAATACATAAAGACATCCCGACTGCACGAAGCGTCGTAGCATATGCGACAGCGGAAACATTGGCCGGCTCCCCCTTGACTACCAGATACAGCACGCTGACTACGCCCTAAGAGTAAGAAGCAAATTCCATGCTTTGCAAGTGGCGAAAACTAATTTCTAATGGTTCGCGCTCAAGGGGAGGATGCATGATGGGCTTCTATGAAAAGCGGATTTTACCGAAATTGATCGATAGCGCGTGCGGAACAAAGCCAACCCGGCGGCAGCGTGAAAAGGTCGTGCCGCAAGCGGAAGGCCGGGTTTTGGAGATCGGCATCGGCTCAGGGCTAAACCTGCCGCATTACGATGCCGCGCGGGTGACGCATCTGTTCGGGCTGGAACCGTCCCCCGAGATGCGGCAGATCGCCACAGAACGCGTCGGGCAGTTGCGTTTCCCGTTTGAGTTTATCGATCTGCCTGGCGAGGAGATTCCGCTTGAGACAGACAGCGTCGATACGGTGGTGACGACTTTCACGCTATGCACGATTCCCGATGCACACACAGCCCTTGAGGGGATGCGCCGTGTCCTGAAGCCCGGCGGCAGATTGCTGTTCTGCGAACATGGGGAAGCGCCCGATGCGGGGGTCCTGAAATGGCAGAACCGGATCAATCCTGTGTGGCAGAAAATCGGCGGCGGTTGCAATCTCAACCGGCGGATTTTCACCTTGATCGAGGAAGCGGGCTTCACACTTGAACAGGCGGACAGCATGTATCTGCCCGGCACGCCACGGGTGTTTGGCTTTAATTACTGGGGTGTCGCCAGAATCGCCGGATAACACTTATTGCGATAGTTAATCGTTTATTATGCACTTTATGCGCTAATTGCCGCGGCGTTTTGATCGCCGGGTCGTATGGGGTGTATGATGGCGAGGGAGGCTGCGGCAACGCGGCCGCTGGCAAGAGTGGCAGATACGGGACTTGAAGCAGTCAGCGTGCTGGTGATCGACGATCACGTCAATATGCGGCGTATTGTGTCGGGCATCCTGCAGGCGCTGGGCGTTGAATATATCTATGAAGCAAGCGATGGCGCGGACGGATTTGAAGCGATGCGCTCCCACCGCCCCGATATCGTCATCGTCGATTGGGAGATGCCGGGCATTGACGGGGTGGAATTCACCCAGCTGGTGCGCACCGCGAGTGACAGCCCCAACCCATATGTGCCGATCATCTTTCTGACAAGCTATTCCGACAAATATCACGTGGTCGAGGCGCGCGATGCGGGCGCCACGGAATTTCTGGCAAAACCTGTATCGGCAAAAGCCATGTTCACCCGGCTTATGGCGATCATCAACAAGCCGCGCTCTTTTGTTCGCTCGCCAACCTATTTCGGACCCTGCAGACGCCGCCGGGTCGACAACGAATATAACGGCCCCGAACGGCGTCTCGAACAAGTCCCGCTTGAGGCCTGACCCCGCTTTGGCGGGTGGGTCTTTCCTCGACCCTAGTGTGGCCGGCCAAATTGGGTTACACCGGGACCGGTGCCTGTCGGATCGCATCCTTATTTTTTGATTTGACCAAAACGGGGTTTCATACGCGGCAATCAGGCACCCCATGGCGTTGTCGTGCGGTGCTGCGGCCCGTATTACACAGCGTGTTGGGTTTCCCCGGCAGAAGATGGAAACTGATGCGGTACGATCACAGGCCCTTCTGGGTCAAGCGCAGCTTGATGGCCTTTGCGGCCCGCTGGGCACGGCATTTTCGCGAACCGGATTTCGATGCGCTGGGACCGGGCTACAGGTTTTTCAAACCCTGGTATGTATGGGTTCATGGCGGGCCGGTCGTCGCTGGCGCCAATCTGCATATCGTCTCGGCGCGCGATGGGCGGGTTCAGCTCAGCGTCTGGCGTGGCGAGCAGACCAACGGCCATATCGCAATCGGCGATGATTGCCTGATATGCCCTGCGGTGCGCATTTCTTCCGCGACCGAGATCCGAATCGGCAATGGTTGCATGTTGGCGCATGGCGTCTATGTAACCGATGCGGACTGGCACGATCTTTACGACCGGACGCAGGCCATCGGGGCGACAAGCCCGGTCGTGATCGGGGACAATGTGTGGCTCGGGGACAGTGCTTTTGTCGGCAAGGGGGTAACGATCGGCGATAATGCGATTGTCGGCGCGCGGGCGGTGGTTGTGGATGATGTGCCTGCAAATGCCATCGTCGCTGGCAATCCCGCCCGGCTGGTCAAGGAGCTTGACCCTGAACAGGCATGTGTCACGCGCGATAGCTTGTTTGCACTGCCGCCCGACGAATATGCGCGCCGGGATGCGGCATTCGACCGGCTTGCGACAGCGGGCAACAGTCTGGCTAACTGGCTCCGCGCGCGCATGTTTCCGCGCCGGGGCGATTGACGTCACTGGTTTTTGCGCGGCAGCACTGTAAGCTGGATCTTCGGAACCATGTGAATGATGCTCATATGTGATTGCAAGCGTAAGGGGGCAGCAATTGCAAGAGAATGTCCGACCGGAAAAAGGAATTGTCGTCGGCGCGGGTATTGCCGGGCTTGGCACGGCGATTGCCCTCGCCAGGCAAGGCGTCAGTGTAACGGTGATCGACCGGGATCCACCGCCCGGAAGCGATGATCCCGACCGCGCCTTCGCCGAATGGCCCCGCCGCGGCGTGGCGCAGTTCCGTCATTCCCATGTCTTTCTCGCGCGGCTTTATGTTCTGTTGCGTGATCATTATCCCGAACTGCTCGCGACGCTGCTGCAAATGGGCGCGCGGAAGTTGCCATTTTCGGCAAGCCTGCCGCCACAGCTTCTTGATGGCTATGACGCGCTTGCCGCCGACGATGACTTTACATTGCTGTCAAGCCGCCGGGTAACGCTTGAGCTTGCCATGCGCCGGTTCGCGGCCGCCCAGCCGGGTATAGAAATTGTGCCAGATTGCCGGGTGCAGGGGCTGGTTCTGTCACCCGATAGCGGTATTCCCGAAGTTTCAGGGGTTCGGATCGGCGAGGGGGAAAAGCAGGAATTGCGGGCGGATTTTGTTATCGATGCATCAGGGCGGACTTCTCCCTTTCCCGACTTGCTTCGCAAGGCCGGAGCGCGGATCGCTGAAGAAAGTGCGCCGGCGGGTATCGTATATTTTACCCGTCATTACAGATTACGCCCCGGCAGATCCGAGCCGCCACGCGGGGGTGCGCCTTCGGTGGCCGATCTCGGCTATCTGAAATTCGGGGTATTTCGCGCCGATAATGGCTGGTTTTCGGTGACGCTTGCTGTGCCCGAAATCGAGGACGGGTTGCGCGCGCTGGTGCGCAAGGCCGCGGGCTTTGATGCGGTTTGTGCGCAACTGCCCGGCGTCAGTCCCTGGACGGACCGCGCTTGCGCCGAACCGATGGGCGATGTTTACGCGATGGGCGGGCTGGACAGTCTGTGGCGGCATTATATGCGTGGGCCGCGCCCGGTCGTGCGCAATTTTTTCGCGGTTGGCGATGCGGTCATCCGCAGCAATCCGCTTTACGGGCGCGGCTGTTCGGCAGGCTTTCTTCAGGGGCATCTACTTGCGCGCGTCATTGCTCAAACCAGCGACCCGTTGGCGCGCGCGCAGGCTTTCTATGCCGCCCAGATGCGCGAGATCCGTCCCTATTACGATATCATGGTGAAGCAGGATGCGCAGGCGATCCGTCGCGCTGAGCGCGCGCGTGACCCTGATTATCAGCCACGCTTTCGCGCGCGCGTGGCGCGGCATATCGTCGAGCAGGCAATCGGCCCGGCCTCGCGTGCCGATATCACCGTGTTCCGGGCGCTGATGCGCGGGTTTCATATGCTGGAAGAAGATCCGCGCGCCGCGTTGCGTGATCCTGCGATCGTCAGCCGTATTCTACGCATCTGGGCACGTGGGCCGCGCCGCAATCGCGATCTTGCCGAACGCCAGGCAGGCCCTGACCGGGCAACTTTATTTGCCAGGGTCGCGCTTGCCGGCAGCTAGCGCGGCCCGGCCGCGATTACCTGTTCAAGGTGCTTCATTACCCAGGATGATGGTGCCGCTTGCCCCGAACATGCCGCCCACACCATGCACGACGGAAATTTTGGCATCGGGTACCTGCGCGGGTGCGATGCCGCGAATTTGCCGCACCCCTTCCTGCAGGGCGTACATGCCATACATGCCCGAATGCATATAGCTGAGCCCGCCGCCATTCGTGTTGACCGGCAGCTTGCCGCCCGGTGCGGTATTGCGTTCCCAGATGAAGTCGGCGCCTTCGCCGCGTTCGCAGAAGCCCAGATCCTCAAGCCCGTAAATCGGCAGATGCGCAAAGGCGTCATAGATCATCAGATGATCGACATCAGCATGGGAGATACCTGACTCCGCGAATGCCTTCTGCCCCGATACGCGAAATGCCCTGGAGCTGGTGAAATCCGCCATCTGGCTGATCAGCGGGGTTTCGACGCTTTCGCCGGTGCCCAGGATATAGGCCGGTTTCTGCGGGAAATCCTTTGCACGTTCCGCACTTGTCAGGATCAGCGCGCCGCCGCCATCGGTGACAAGGCAGCACATCGGCTTGGTGAACGGCCAGGCAATCATGCGCGCATTCATGACCTCATCCAGCGTTGTCAGCTCCTGCAGGCTCGCGCGCGGATTCTTGTGCGCCCATTCCCGCTGCACCACCGCGACATTGGCAAGTTTTTCGATTCCCACCCCGTAATCCTTGCAGTAACGCAGGGCGGGGATGGTGAACATGGTGGTCGGCCCCATGATCCCGTAAGGCTGTTCGAACTGCCCCACAAGCGAGCTGGCGCCACCGCCGCCAAAGCCGCGCGCGCCAATGCGTGAACGGCCGCTTTCCCCATGGGTCACCAGAACGGTATTGCAAAGCCCTTCATTGATCGCGGCGGCGGCATGCCGGACATGCAGCATGAAGGAACAGCCGCCGACCATGGTGCCATCGGCCCAGCTTGGCGTGATGCCAAGATAATGGGCGATATCGGTGGGCCAGGGGCCTGCTGTTGCGACACCGTCAATATCGGAAGGTTTTAGCCCCGCATCCGCCATCGCATTCAGCGCGGCATCGGCATGCAGCATCAGTTCCGACATCTCCGGCACAACGCCCAGTTTCGTGGTTTCGGCGGCGCCGACAATCGCTACGCTTTTCGGTTTCATGATGCAGCCCCTCCCGCGGGTTTGAATTTCGGCAGGGTGATCGTTTCATCCCATTCCTCGAATGTGACCTCAAGCGGCATATCGAGCACCAGCGCTTCGGGCGTTTGCGGGCAATCGACGATATTTGTCATCATGCGTGGCCCTTCCTCAAGTTCAACGACCGCGATCGCGAAGGGATCCTCCTGTCCGGGGCGCAGCATGTGGCTGATCACATAGCTGTAGAGGGTGGCTTTGCCGCTGGCTTTCTTCACCGCGACGTTACGCGAGGCGCATTTCGGGCAGAAAGGTCGCGGCGGAAAATAATGTGTGCTGCAATCGTCGCATTGCTGGATCAGCAATTCGCCGCGCTTTGTGCCCTCCCAGTAATGCAGGGTCTCCGGTGTCGGCACCGGTGAAAACTTCTTGCCTTTGGCCATTTCCGCCTATCCCTCCGAATTATCGTTATGCGCGTAAGCCTAACGCAGACAGGGGGGAAGCGAACAGGGAAATCATTCCTGTTCGGGCGGCGCGGGGTGCGGCAAGGAAGGTTGGGGGGGCTCAGACAGGGAAATGTCATCGCGGATCGCTTTGATCGCTTTTGATACGATATCCGCGCCGAAGGTCTTGATCAGGAACAGGCCGAACAGATAGCGCCGCGTCTGGTCTGTCAGTGATAATGCCTTCATGCGCTGTACTTCGTACTCGACCTCGATCTGCTGATCCTCAGGCATGTCAGCCAGTTCCGCGCATAGCGGGGTGAGGTTCACGATCGCGATGTCGAAATCGATTCCTTCCATTTCCTGCTCGACCGATTCAAGCACGCGCCCGGCAGCAGCGAATTCCTGTTCGAGATTCTGGACCGCGATCCGCAGGACATGCACGCCCACAATATTGAGCAGCAGCAGCCCCAGATTGAGTGCCTTTACCCGATCGGGCATGTCGACGCCGGACAAAGCCTCGATTTCAAGGGCGACCTTCTGCTGCTCCTCGACCGAGACATTTTGCATGATCGCAAAACAATAGGTCGGCAGAACCAGCTTTGCCTCCTCGAAGGAAACTGGCGCCATGATGTCGCTGATCAGCTGTGCGCGGGGTTCGGCGCGGGCCCGATCCACCGCCCGGTCGGCGGCATGCAGCAGTGTATCCAGGATAAAACTCGGCCCGACCCCGATATCCGCATCGCCGACACGCAATGTGATCAGTTTTGTGCGCAGGAAGGCCAGCGCGCCGAAACCGGTGGTTGCAAGCAATATCAGCAGATCCTCGGTGCGAAACAACAGCACTTCGCCATGGGGCGTTTCATGGGGAACCGGCTGCGTATCGGACAGCACGGCACCGATCGCAAGCGCGGCGATCGCCGCCAGCAGATTGATGGTCGCGTAGAATATTCCCGGTGGCGTTGCCACGGCGCGGACCGGCGAATCGGGATAGCGCGAAATCAGTTCGGCAATTCCCACAAGTCCACCCAGCAGGCCGACAACCACATAGCCCCATAACGGGACGCCAAGCCAGATAATATTCATCTTTTCCCCCCGCTTGCATCCTCGCGCGCCCAACCGCCCGCAGCGGCACAGGGCGGCAATCAAGACAGCGCAGCTAGAACTTCGATGAGATGCGTGCGCCGCGTTTGACAAATTCTTCGCCATTCTCTGTCAGGCGGACACCCTGTTCACCGCCAATATCGCAATAGCTGACAAGTCCATCGGCAACGAGGCCGGCCACAACCCTTTCCGCCAACGGATATTTCTTCTGCAATTCCTCGGTCTTTGTGTCACCGCTTTGCAGATCCGCAAGGATAGGTATTGCCCGATCAAGGGTCTCCCGGCTGCTGCGCCGCGTCTTCAAAGTCTTGAGGAATGCGCTGCTACCGCCTTTTGAAAATCTACTGCTTGCGGTCATTTTCTGTACTCCTGCCGAATAACGGCGTGATAGGCGAATGTGTCGATCATCGCCAGCCTGATGGTACGCGAACCGCGCTGCCGCTGCCAACATCAATGTCGGTCAGGGCAGCCGCTGAATTCGAACTGTATTGTTGCATGGCTGACATTAAATTGTTGCGCCAGCAGCGCCTTCATCCGTTCGAGCAGGACCGACTGATCGGATTGTTCCGAAATCTGCGCGTGCAGGGTCATGACCGTCTGGCTGTCGCTCAGCGACCAGGCATGAATATGATGCACATCGATGACCTCCGGTATGGCTTCCGTCAGATGCCGGTATATGGCGTCACGGTCGATTTCTTCGGGGGTGCCCTCAAGCAGGATATGCGTCGATTGTTGCAGCAATTTCCATGCGCTCCGTATAATCAATAATGCGACGATTACGGATAATATCGGATCGACGGGGGTCCAGCCTGTCGCAAGAATGACGAGTGCCGCAATGATGGCCGCGACAGAACCGAGCAGGTCGCTCAGCACATGCATGCTCGCGCCACGGATGTTGAGATTCTGCTCTTGCCCGCGATGCAGGATGAGAAACGCGACGATATTGACAAGCAGTCCGATGGTCGCCACCCCAAGCATCGGTGCGCCGTGGATTTCCACCGGATCGAGCAGCCGTTGCACAGCCTCGAACAAAATCCAGGCGACGATGGCAAACAATGCGAGCGCATTCGCGAAGGCAGCAAGCACCTCAAACCGGCGATAGCCGAATGACCGGCGTGCATCGGCCGGGCGCTGCGCAACCCGGAAGGCAAGCCATGCGAGCGCGAGCGCGGCGCTGTCAGTCAGCATGTGTCCGGCATCCGCAAGCAGGGCCAGCGAGCCTGACAGGAGACCGCCGATCACCTCCGCGACCATGAAACCGCCGGTCAGCAGCATGGCAAACAGGACGCGCCGTTGATTAGCCGTCCCGCCTTCCATCAGCGGGCCGTGATGGTGACCGTGATGATGATGCGCGTGACGGTGCGCGGCTTTTCTGCCCGCGGCGGGCATTTCCCGGTCTGTGGGGATGGCCTGTTCAGACATCGTGGCGCACCTCTTTCACATGGGCACACATATCCAGCACGAAATTGCGGACATGGGCGTCGGCAGCGGTATAGAAAACCCGCTGGCCGCGGCGTTCCCCCCTGACTAGACGCGCCGCCTTGAGATTGCGTAAATGATGGCTGGCAAGCGCATCGGAAATACCCAGATTGAGTGCGATTTCTCCGACGCTTTGCGGCTTATCCAGACAGCCAAGCAGGATTTGCAGGCGCGTGGGATCGCCCATGACCTTGCACATATCGGCCAGTATTTCGATCCGGGCTGCGCTCAGGGCTGCCTTTTCCACTAGCGGCAAAGTTCCAGCTTTCTAATATTCAAGCAATAGTTTGAATATTGGCGGATGGCGGGAAATGTCAAGCCTTGTGCCAGCCGGTGTTTGCCAACTCTATTCTGCGCGCTCCCTCGCCCTGGAAAAAGGGGCCAACCCGGCAGGATGGTGAGCAGGCCCCTGTTTCGCGTGCGGGTTAACCCATATGCGGGTTGCCGATTGGCCGTCCGCCGGCGGTGACCGCCACGATGGCAGGGCGCGGCGGCATATCGTCCGTGAAGTCGGGCCAGCGCGTGCTCGGGGTGCGGAAGTCGGATCCCGGTTCCGCCCCAGGATGTTGTACCGCGACAAACAGGGTGCGATCATCGGGTGTGAAGCAGGGGCCGCACAGCTCCGCCCCGCGCGGGGTGCGCAGGAAATGTCTGGTCAATGCGCGGCCCGGCCCGTCGACATCGCAGGCCCATAAACCGTCGGCAAAGCCCGAACGGGGTGCGCCATCGGTTGCGATCCACAAGCGGCCGCGATGATCGAAGGCGCAATTGTCGGGATTGGACAGCCAGCCATGCGGTGAGATATCCGCATGATAGGCGGCATCGTCTTCTATATTGGCGGGATCGCCCGCCTTCAGCAGAATTTCCCACTGATATGTTGCGGCACCATGATCGGCCCTGGCGCCCGTGCCACCCGGCGGGATCAGCTCCAGAATATGGCCATGGCGGTTATGCGCGCGCGGGTTTGCTGCATGGATATCGCCGGCCTTGCGTTTGGTGTTGTTGGTCAACATCACAAAGACCGTGCCTGAGACCGGGTTTGTTTCCACATCTTCGGGGCGATCCATGGGTGTTGCACCAAGCAGGTCGGCGGCGCGGCGCGTTTCGATCAAAATATCGGCCTGGCTTGCAAAGCCGTTTTCGGGTGTGAGTGGCCCCTCACCCCAGACAAGTGGCAGCCATTGCAGCGTTCCGTCCGCGTCAAAGCGCGCGACCGATAACGTGCCTGATTGCAGCAACCGCATGTTCTGCGAGCGGTTTTCAGGGTCAAAGCGACCGTCACTGAGAAAGCGGTAGAGATATTCAAATCGCTCATCATCGCCGCTATAGACGGCGACGCGGCCGTCAGGGGTGATGGCGGTGGTTGCCCCTTCATGTTTGAAGCGGCCAAGCGCTGTATGCTTTTGCGGGATGTGGCGCGGATTATAGGGGTCGATCTCGACGATCCAGCCGAACCGGTTTGGTTCGTTGGGGGTCTTTTCCAGATCGAAGCGGTCGTGATACCGGCCCCACTGAAAGCGCGGCTTGTTCCGCATGCCATATTGTTTGTGATTTTCCGCTTCCGCTGTCCTGTCGGGATCGCCGGCGAAATAAGCGTGAAAATTCTCCTCCGCAATCAGCACCGTTCCCCAGGGGGTCACGCCGCCGGCACAGTTATTCAGTGTGCCGATGACTTTGCGGCCTTCGGGGTCGGCGGCTGTCTTCAGGCGTGCATGGCCAGCCGCAGGACCGGTCAGATGCATCTCTGTCTCAAGGGTGGTGATGCGCCGGTTGAAGGGGCTGTCCAGAACCGTTTCCCATTTGCCGCCGCGTTGCCTGATTTCGATGATCGAATGGCCGTGCGCCGCCATTTCCGTATCGACCTGCTCCGCGCTGAGTACGGGCTCACCGGCGTCATTCGCGATCTCGGGAAACATCAGATCCGCGTTGGTGAATTCGTGATTGACGCAAAGCAGGCCATGATCGGCACGCCCCGCCGGATGCGGCAAGGGCAGAAATGCGACAAAATCATTGTTGTAGCCGAATTGTCTGGATTGCGCGGTGGCGGTTTGCCGCAACGGATCGAATGCGGGCGCATCGGGAAAAAGCGGGTCGCCCCACCGGATCAGGATTTGCGGCTGATGTTCCTTGGGCACATGGAAATTCGTATCGTAACCATGCGCGATCTCAGTAAAGTTCAGGCTGGAGCGTGCCTGTCCGAAAGCGGGTCTCGCTGTCGTCAGGCTCAACAGGCCGGCTGCCGCGATGCCGCCCAGCGCCTGCCGTCGGCTGATCCGGCGCGCAATAATCTCCGACACCGGCGGGCGTGGCATGCAGTCGCTTGCCGTTTTGTCGGCCTGGGCTAAAGCTGAGGTTGAATTTGTCTGGGCCATCCCTGTCATCCTTTTATCTGTCGTCATCTCGCCCGCCCGCAAATCCATATTAGGCGATGACTGTGACAGAATGGCGAAGGGGACGCTGTTTCGCAAAAAATTATACTGCGGATATTGATCCGCCACGGCGCAAAAAACAGGCCCGGCGGACAGTTGCGTCACGCCGGGCCGATGCTGTCACCTTTGGCAAAACTATTGCCGTGCGGTAATTTTGGATACCTTGCTTTCCAGCGCGGCAAGTCGTGCCTCTTGCTCTGCGGCCTTCTGCTGCTTGAGCTGCTGCACCTCGATAAAGGCGTCCTGGCGTTCATTATGTCCGCCACCGGCCAGTGCGGCCCCGCTTAACCCTGCCCCGCTTAACCCTGCGAAGACGGCAAGGCTTACCGTCGCAATTTGCACCTTCTTCATTTCCAACTCCATTTATTGTCTGGTCATTGCCCGCAGTCAGCATGCGGTGATCAACAGATGGGCGCTGGATGAATGAAATGCTTTCATGTGCTGTTCACGACAGATCACGTTTAAGGGATCGCAAGTTATAGCTGCGGGCGCATTTTTTTGCGCCGGTGCGGCGTGCGGTGTTCGCGCCCGATTGCGCTCAATTGCGCGTAATCTGCTATCAGGCCGCTAACAGGAAAATTTCGCCATCCCTGATCGTGACCGGAAGCGGGGTCAGCGATTTCCCCCGACAGGGGCCTGAGACGCATTTGCCCTCCGCCACGGTGAAGCGCGCGCCATGGGTCGTGCAAAGCAGATATTTCCCGGATTGATCAAGGAACCGGTCAGGGCGGGTTTCAAGTGGCGTATGCGCGTGCGGGCAATCATTCAGATAGGCGCGCAGAATTCCGTCGCGCCAGATCACGAACAGATCCAGCCGGTTTGTGCCGCTTCCCAAAACAAACCCTTTCGTGCCGCTTGGGGGCAGATCCGCTAGGCGGCACAAAAATACCGGTTCAGACATAAACCCCCGCGAACCTGACTGGAATAGCAGGCAGTTTGCCGCGTTCACCTGGCAGCCATGACCGCATGCGGAGACGTCAGCGTATCAGCGTGCGGAATTGGATGCCTGCTTTGCAGCAAACATCTTCTTGTCGGCCTTCGCGAGCGTCTCATCAAGCCCTTCGCCCTTGATAAAGGTATAGACGCCGTATGCTGCATGCACATGTTCGGTCTTGCCGTCGAAGTTATAGCTTTCCGCGCTGATCGCTTCGGCAAGCTGCTTCGCCTTGGCTTCGGCGGTGGGCAGATCGCTGTTGACAAGGATCACGCCGAACTCATCGCCGCCCAGCCGGCCCACGACATCGGAATCACGGGTGTTTTGCGACAGGATTTCCGCGATGCGCCGCAATACCTCGTCCCCCGCCGCATGGCCGTAAAGATCGTTGACCGGCTTGAATTTATTGAGATCGAAATAGACAAGGCTTGCGGGCGTGTCATAGCGATCCGCATAGGATTTGACGCGGTTCATTGCGCCCACGAAACCGCGCCGGTTCAGAATGCCGGTCAGGGTATCCTGGTCTGCGATTGTCTCAAGATGCGCGATCCGCTTTTTGGCGACATCAAGCTCTTGCCGGAAACGGTCAAGCTCCTGCATCAGGGCCATGATCGCATCACGGACCTTGGGGGTCAGCTCCGTTTCCGGAATGCCCATGATCGTCGTATTGTCGCTGATGACACGGCCCTGTGTGGCGCCGTCGGTCTGCTGTGCGCGGGACGAACCCGTACGAACGGGCTGGGTGTCGCGAACCGGTTTTGATTCACCGATTTTCATAATGGCCTTTCCGACACAAATGCATCAAACATATATTTATATAGTAAAGACTTACTAACTTATGAATTAATGCAATAACTCTAGCACAGCTTCCGCGTTCATTCACCGGGCTGGTCACATGTCAAAAGATCATAGCTTGCGGCGCGCCATGGGATATTTATAATCCCCGCTTTTTTCGGTCCGTCGATCGGAATGGGAGCGAAAACGGATGAGCGACGCAAAGCCACTTGTCGGAATTATCATGGGCAGCCAGTCCGACTGGCCGACCATGCAACATGCCGCGCAGATTCTCGATGCGTTGGCTGTGCCCTATGAGACGCGGATCGTCTCCGCCCACCGGACACCAGACCGGCTGTACGACTATGCGAAAACCGCAAAGCAGCGCGGGCTGCATCTGATTATCGCGGGTGCGGGCGGCGCGGCGCATCTGCCCGGCATGGCGGCGGCGATGACGCCATTGCCGGTTCTGGGCGTTCCTGTGCAAAGCAAGGCGTTGAGCGGTCAGGACAGTTTGCTGTCGATCGTGCAGATGCCGCCCGGCGTGCCGGTCGGTACATTGGCTATCGGCACACCGGGGGCAACCAATGCCGGTCTGCTGGCGGCGGCGATCCTGGCGCTGCACGATGAGGGGCTGGCGCAACGGCTTGCCGCCTGGCGGCAGGCGCAGACAGACGCCGTCGCCGCGCAGCCAAGTGATTCAGTTTGAGGCAGAGTGGCTGTGATCGCGCCGGGTATGGAAATCGGGATTTTGGGGGGCGGCCAGTTGGGGCGCATGCTGGCCTTGTCGGCTGCCCGGCTGGGCCTTAAGGCGCATATTTATTGCCCTGAAAGCGACAGCCCGGCAGCCCAGGTTGCGCATGCGGTGACCATTGCCGCCTATGACGATCGCGCAATGCTCGACAAATTTGCCGATGCGGTCGCGCTCGTGACCTATGAATTCGAGAATATTCCGCTCGCGACAGTGAAGCAGCTGGCGCGGCGTGTGCCGCTTTGGCCCGGGATCGATGCGCTGGGGGTTGCCCAGGACCGGTTGCGCGAAAAGCGTTTTCTGCAGGCAATCGGAATTGAAACAGCACCTTTCGCGGCAATTGACAAGGCTGCGGATCTGACCGCTGCGGTGGATGTCATCGGTGTGCCCGCCGTGTTGAAAACACGCACATTGGGCTATGACGGCAAGGGGCAATTCATGTTGCGCGACGGGGCGCAATGCGCACAAGCCTGGCGCGCCATTGGGGAGGCACCGGCCATCCTTGAGGGGTTTGTCAGCTTCGAGCGGGAGATTTCGGTCATTGCCGCGCGCGCGATTTCAGGCGATGTCGTCTGCTATGACGTCGCCGAAAATGAACATCGCAATCACATTCTCGATATCTCGACCGTTCCAGCGGCAATTGATGCCGACACTGCGGAACAGGCGCAGACAATCGCGACGATGGTCGCCACATCGCTTAATTATGTCGGCGTGCTGGCCGTTGAAATGTTTGTGTGTTCAGGCGGCAAGCTTATCGTGAACGAGATCGCGCCCCGGGTTCACAATTCCGGTCACTGGACGATCGATGCCTGTCTTGTCAGCCAGTTCGAGCAACATATCCGCGCGATTTGCGGCTGGCCGCTGGGTTCGGCCCGACGTCATTCAGATGCGCGGATGCGCAATCTGATCGGGGCGGATGCGGATGATTGGGGCGCGCTTGTCCGCAATCGCACAGCCGCCTTGCATCTTTACGGAAAAGGGGCCGCGCGACCGGGGCGCAAGATGGGGCATGTCACCGAAATCTTCCCGACAGGCACTTTGTCAGCCGGCAAGGATTAGCGCGCACGTGCCGCTTGCCGCGCATGCGCAATGGCAGGGTTGATTATCCCCCTGCCCGCCCCAATTTCGAGGCAACGGCAGTATGCCGGCAACTATATCGAACCGTAGGCGGTGCCCGCCCCGGCTTTTCGGTCAGGTCTTTTGAGTTCGTGAGTTCCTTTGAAAGAAGAGTGCGATGAAGCGTCACGCCGATCTGACAAAACGCGCCCATGTCGCCGCATCTGACCTGCCCTGGGTGGCCTCGCCCATGGCGGGGGTCGAACGCCGGATGCTGGAACGGGACGGGGACGAGGTTGCCCGCGCAACAAGTCTTGTCCGCTATGCGCCGGGCAGCCGGTTCAGCGCGCATCGCCATGACGGGGGTGAGGAATTTATCGTCCTGTCCGGTGTCTTCAGCGATGAGACGGGCGACTTCCCCGCGGGCAGCTATGTGCGTAATCCCGTCGGTTCCGCTCATGTGCCCTACAGCGAACCGGGCTGCATCATCTTCGTCAAGCTGTGGCAGATGCCCGCCGAGGATCAGCTTTATGTGCGCTCCAGTCTGAATGACAGCAGCCGGTTAGAACCGACCGGCGAGGGGGAGCGGATGCATCTGTTGCACGCGACGCCGCATGAGCAGGTCGCGCTGGTCGCGCTTGCCCCCGGCGCGGAATTGCGCGAGGTGTTTTTCCCCGGCGGGGTCGAATATTTCGTGCTGTCAGGCAGCTTTTCGGATGCGGCGGGGACGTATCAGGCGTGTGACTGGTTACGGCTTCCCTGCGGGTCGCGGCACACGGTCCGGAGCGCAGAAGGTTGCCGGCTTTATCGCAAGACCGGGCATCTGGCCGCCCCGCCGCCTTTCCCGGCTTAAACTTTTCACCTGTGCGTGATAGAAGCGCGGGATCCGGTATCGGCCCGGATTTTGTGCGGTGTGAAGACAGGCGTGGCAGGTGGTAGCTAACATGAATGTACTGATTATCGGTTCGGGGGGGCGCGAACATGCGCTGGCCTGGGCGCTGGCCCGCTCACCGCTTGTCTCGCGGATCTATTGCGCGCCGGGCAATGGCGGCATCGATGACGATTTGCGGCTGGATGCGGACGGGACCGATTTCGCGCAGATCGAACAGATCGTGCGGGCACATGATATCGAATTTGTCGTGGTGGGGCCCGAAGCGCCGCTTGTTGCGGGGCTTGTGGATTATCTGACCGACCGGGGGATCACCGCATTCGGTCCTTCTGCTGCCGCGGCGCAGCTCGAAGGCTCGAAAGGATTTACCAAGGATCTGTGCGCGCGCGCAGGCATTCCCACTGCGGCCTATCGCCGCTTTACCGAGGCGGTGCCGGCCAAGGCATTCATTCGCGAAACCGGTGCGCCCATCGTTGTCAAAGCCGATGGTCTGGCTGCTGGCAAGGGGGTGATCATCGCTGAAACCATTGCCGAGGCGGAAGCGGCGGTCGACAACATTCTGGGCGGTCAGTTTGGCAGCGCGGGGGCCGAGCTTGTCATCGAGGCCTTCCTGGAGGGGGAGGAAGCAAGCTTCTTTGCCCTGGTCGATGGTGAAAATGTCCTGCCTCTGGTCGCGGCGCAGGATCACAAGCGGGTAGGGGAAGGCGATAGCGGCCCCAATACCGGGGGGATGGGGGCCTATTCGCCGGCACCGATCATGGATGCGGCGATGTGCGCGCGTGTCATGGATGCGATCATCAAGCCCACTGTCGCAACGATGGCCGCCGATGGTACCCCGTTCAAGGGGGTGTTGTTCGCTGGCCTCATGATCACCGAGGAAGGCCCGCAACTGATTGAATATAATGTCCGTTTTGGCGATCCTGAGTGTCAGGTGCTGATGCTGCGGCTGGCAAGCGACCTGTTGCCGGCGCTGCTCGCTTCGGCCAAGGGGGGGCTTTCGGGGGTCGAACTGCAATGGCGCGATGCCTGCGCGGTCACGGTCGTCATGGCTGCAAACGGCTATCCCGGCGACTATGCCAAGGGGGATGCGATTGGCGGGCTGGATGCGGCCGGGGCGGTTGAAGGGGTGCAGATCTTTCATGCGGGCACGGCCCGCAAGGATGGCCAGATCACTGCCAATGGCGGGCGCGTGCTGAACATCACGGCAACCGGCGCCAATGTGTCGGAGGCGGTGGCGCGTGCTTACCGGGCGGTTGATCTGATCGATTGGCCGGGCGGGTTCTGCCGGCGCGATATTGCATGGCGTGCGCTGGCACGCGAAAATACAAAGCGCTAGACTGACAATCAGGGTGCAGCGCTGACGGACGGCAGGAACGCTAACGACAATAATCAAAAAAGAGTTTGGGCAAATGGCGGAAGACAGACAGGAACAATTTTCAGGTACCAAGCAGGTTGCTGAAAATCATCGTTTTGATGAAGCAGCGCTCTACGATTATCTGGTGGCGCATATCGACGGTTTCGCGGGCCCGATGCAGGTTGAGGAGTTCAAGGGCGGGCAATCCAACCCGACATACAAGCTCGTGACGCCCGACCGTTCCTATGTGCTGCGCCGCAAGCCGCCGGGCCTGTTGCTGAAATCGGCGCATGCGGTGGATCGCGAATATAAGGTCATCACCGCGCTCAACAAGACCAAGGTGCCGGTGCCGCAGACATTCTGTCTGTGTGAGGATGAAAGCATTATTGGCACGATTTTCTATGTCATGGAGTTTGTCGCCGGCCGCGTGATCTGGGAGCCGCTTGTTCCCGGTGTCACGGTGGAGGAACGGCGCCAGATTTTCGACTCGCAGGTCGCGTTCATGGCGGATCTGCATATGGTCGATTACAAGGCCATCGGGCTTGAGGATTTCGGCAAGCCCGGCAATTATTTCGCGCGGCAGATTTCACGCTGGACCAAGCAGTATCAGGCGTCCGAGACCGAGGAAATTGTCGAAATGAACCGGTTGATTGACTGGTTGCCGGGCAATATTCCCGATGATGATTCCGTGTCGCTTGTGCATGGGGATTTCCGGCTCGACAATGCGGTGCTGCATCCGACAGAACCCCGGATTGTCGCCGTGCTCGATTGGGAATTGGCGACGCTTGGTCATCCGCTTGGTGATTTTACCTATCATCTGATGCAGTGGCGTAATCCCGATTCCGCGCTTGGGGTGACCCCGGAAGCCGAACTCAAGGCCATGGGTATTCCCACAGAGGCGGAATATGCGGCCGCCTATTGCGCGCGGACAGGCCGGGATGAGATTACCAATCTCGACTATTATTTCGCCTATAATTTCTTCCGGCTGGCGGGCATCCTGCAAGGTATTCGCGGCCGGGTGCGCGACGGCACGGCGGCAAGCGAGCAGGCGATTGAAATGTCTTCCCGGGTAAGGCCTTTGGCCGAAGCTGCCTGGCTTTATGCGCAGAAGGCGGGGGCGGTGGCCTGACCCGCGCGCAGCCGGTGTCCGGCGGATTTGTAACGAGGATTGAGGATTAAAGGAAAAACTGTGGCCTTGCGTGAGACTCTACAGGCGATCATTGCTGAAAAATCCTTCGCGATGGGCAAGGAAATGACCTTGGCATCGGGCAAGAAAAGCAATTTCTATTTCAACATGAAGCCGACCATGCTTGACCCGGCAGGTGCGGATGCGATTGCGCGACTTGTCCTGGCGCGGGCAGGGGGGCTTGCGGTCGATTATGTCGGCGGGCTTGAGATGGGTGCGGTGCCGATTGCCTGCAGCGTCGCTGTTGTGAGCCATAATACGGGTGCGGCGCTGCCCGCGCTCATCATCCGTAAACAGGCGAAAGGTCACGGGACGCAGCAGCGGATCGAAGGCGTGCCGCCCGGTGAAGCGCTGCGCGGCAAGACCATCCTGATTGTCGAGGATGTGACGACGACCGGCGGTTCCCTGCTCGATGCCGTCAAGGTGCTGCGGGCCGAAGGGGCGGAAGTCACCCATGCAATCACGATTGTCGATCGCCTGGAAGGTGCGGCGCAGATGCTGGCCGAACAGGGGATTACCCTCGAGCCGCTGCTGACGGCCGACGATTTCCTCGATACCCGCGGATAAACGCGGATAAATATGCGCCGGCTGCGCGGCGGGTGCAGGTCAATTGCGTGAATTGCACGGGCCCAGAGCGGCAATCCCGCGCGGCAATCCCAAGCGGCAATATTGTATAGTTCGGGGCAAGCTGATAGGTTCCGGCGCTGCTTGCCGCAGGACGTTGCGGTATTGGCTGCTTCCCTGAATATCCAGCAAAATCGCAACATCGTTTTAGGAACCCCATGAAGATCAACGGCAATGAAATTCGTCCCGGCAATGTCATTCAGCACAAGGCGTCGCTGTGGGTCGCGGTCAAGACAAATCATGTGAAGCCGGGAAAAGGCGGCGCTTTTGCCCAGGTCGAGCTGCGTAATCTGCTTGACGGCACGAAACTGAATGAACGGTTTCGCGCGTCGGAATCGGTTGAACGGGTGCGTCTGGACCAGAAGGACTACCAGTTCCTCTATGCCGATGGCGACAAGCTGACCTTTATGGATCAGGAAAGTTTTGAGCAGATCGACATCGATCAGGATTTGCTTGGCGAGCGGGTCGCATTTCTTCAGGACGGTATGGAAGTGACGGTCGAATCCTATGAAGGGCGTCCGCTCGGCGTGCAGCTGCCGCAGCATGTCACACTGGAAATCACCGAAACCGAACCGACCGTGAAAGGGCAGACAGCCGCCGCTTCCTACAAGCCTGCGATGCTGGATAACGGGTTGCGCGTGATGGTGCCGCCATTTTGCGGCGTTGGTGATAAAATCATTGTCGATACCGAAGAAGTAACTTACGTCAAACGCGCGGATTGAGCGTAAAGGCGGGCCTGTTCTGCGTTCTGGCCTGTTTTGCGCTGTGGTATGCGTTTTCTGATGCGCCTGTTTGTCCGGACGGGTGCGGCGAGGATTTGTGATATTCGATGGCCAATTCTGCGACAATTAACGTCATGGTCGGTGCGGCGCGTAAAGCCGCACGCAGTCTGGTGCGTGATTTTGGCGAGGTCGAACAGTTGCAGGTATCGCGCAAGGGGCCTGCCGACTTCGTCACCAATGCGGATTTGCGCGCCGAAAAAATTCTGATCGGCGAATTGCAGCGGGCGCGGCCTGCCTTCGGCATTCTGGCCGAGGAAAGCGGGCTTATTTCTGGCGAGGACCCGCGCAACCGGTGGATTATCGATCCGCTCGACGGCACGTTGAATTTCATGCACGGTCTGCCGCATTTTGCGATTTCCATCGGGCTTGAGCGGGCGGGGGAGATCGTTGCCGGGGTAATCTATAACCCGGTCACCGATGATTGTTTTGTGGGGGAGAAAGGCCAGGGCGCGTTTCTCAACAACCGGCGTTTGCGTGTATCGGGGCGGCGCATTTTGCAGGAAGCGGTGCTGGCGACGGGTATCCCGTTTCACGGCCGATCCGGTCATGCGGATTTCCTGCGCGAGATGTCGCAGGTCATGCCGCAGGTAGCTGGCGTCCGCCGGTTTGGCGCGGCGGCGCTTGATCTTGCTTATGTCGCGGCGGGGCGGTTTGACGGTTTCTGGGAAACCGGCTTGCAGCCCTGGGATATCGCAGCGGGGATTATCATCGTGCGCGAGGCGGGTGGATTTGTCACCGAATGCGATGGCGGTGCTGACATGTTGCGCTCAGGCAGTGTTCTGGCGACCAATGACGGATTACAGGCACCGCTTGCCAAATTGCTGAAAGAGGCAACGGCGGTATAGCCGGGCCGAGTTCTGTTGCCGCCGCCGCTTGTTCATTTGCCGGCGGCGGGCTATGTTAGCGCGGTGCATATCATGTTCAAATTTTCTGGTCCCGGCGTTTTTTTCCGCCATTCAGGGGACAATTTTTCGCGCTTATTTGCGCAGATAGAACTTTTTAATCGTATAAATTTAGATCGTGAATTCAGAACTGTTATGAAGAAGAAAATTTTGAGAAATGCGGGTGGCGGGCTGGCAATTGCTTCGCTGTTCGCAATGTGTGCGAGTGTCGCTCAGGCGCAGGACACAATTGTTATCGGCAATGAGAGCGAGCCAGCCGTCGAGGTGGATTGGGGTGCATTGGATGCAATCGGTGCGCCTTACGGGGGCCGCGCGCAAGGATTGCGGTATCCCGATATAAGGCAGCCTGGCGGTGAAGGGGCCGGTGTTGTCCGGTTACGCGAACCATCAGGGGCGCGGCGGTCCGATGTGGCTGCACCGCTTGCTGTCACGCCGCCGCCGGCACCCAAGCCGGTCCCGCCGACCCGTGAGATGGCCGTCGCGCCACCGCCCGCAATGGCCCCGGCCCCGATCCCGTCGCAACCATCTCCGCCATCGCCTCTGAATGGTGCTGCTGCGCCTGACTTGCCTGCAATGACCCCGCCGCCGCCGGTGGCGGGTGTAATGCCGCCGGCATTGCCCGACGCGCCGCCCGCGCCACCCAAGCTGGTGCCGGCACCGCCGCCCGCACCGGTTGCAACTGCTGTGCCTTCGGCATCCTCCGGTCCATCGAAACTGACGCCGAATACGGATCAGGCGAATAAGCCGCAAAAGCTAGCGCCGGCGCCGCCGCTGCCAAGGGCTGAGCCACCGGCGATTGCGCAAGATGTCGCGCGCGATTTCAATGCGTCGAAGATCGTTGCACCCGCTCCGCCGCCTGCGCCGGTCGCAGCCGCGGTTGTCGATCCCGCGCCGCGGCAGGTCACTGACGAGGCAGCCCAACAGATCGCCGCGCTGCCGCCGTCGCGGGGCAGTGTCCTGTTTGAAGATGATAGCGCACTGCTGTCGCAAGGGGCGCAGGATACATTGACGCAATTGGCGCTTTCCCTGTCAGGTGGCGAAACAAGATTGCAACTGCGCGCTTACGCCATGCGCGAAGAGGAAGGGGCGGCGGCGCGCCGATTGTCATTGAAGCGCGCGCTTGCGGTGCGTGCCTATCTGATAGACCAGGGTATAGCGCCAACGCGGATCGATGTCCGCGCGCTTGGCCCGGCAAAGGATGGCGGGCCGACGGAGCGGGTGGATTTCGTTCCGCTTGTTCCCTGAGCTCGCAGCGTTGGCCGGTAATGTGGTGCGCAATGTGATGCGCAAGGTGGTGCAGTGACGGCACGCTTAGGATGGATCATCCCCGATGGCGGATATTGAGGACGGTAGCCGGGCAGTTGACCCCGATGACGAAGTGGCGCTGAAGGCGATCCCGATCATGTCGCGTCAGCGCCGTTTCTTGTTGCGCATGGGCGGTTTTCTGCTGCTGGTCCTGGCCTTGGGCGGCGCGCTTGTCTTGCCATTGCGCGAGGCCTTCATGGCCAACCCGGCGCTGAACGGGCTGATCGGCGGTGTGTTGATGATCGGTATCATCTATACCTTCCGTCAGGTATTGATGCTGGGCCCCGAAGTTACATGGCTTGAGCAGTTTCAGCGCAGCAATGAAGGGGGATTGCGCATCGCGCAGGAGCCGCCTGCATTGCTGGCGCCGATGGCCGTCATGCTGCGCGAGCAGCAGGGAAAGATGGCATTGTCGGCCGTTTCGACCCGTTCGATTCTGGACTCTGTTTTCACGCGTCTGGACGAGTCGCGCGATATCTCGCGTTATATGATCGGGCTGCTTGTCTTTCTGGGATTGCTGGGCACTTTCTGGGGGTTGCTGGGGACCATTGGTTCCATCGGTGCGACAATCCAGAGCCTTTCGGTCGATGGCGGCGCGGGCGGCGCGGAAATATTCGACGCGCTCAAACGCGGGCTTGAAGCACCGCTTGCGGGCATGGGCACGGCTTTTTCATCCTCATTGTTCGGTCTTGGCGGATCGCTCGTCCTGGGGTTTCTCGATCTGTCCGCCGCGCAGGCGCAGAACCGCTTTTACAACGAGCTGGAAGAATGGCTGTCGGGGCAGACGCAGTTGACGACCCCGGGTGGGGTGGTGGCAGCAGGTGAGGTTGATTATGGTGCGCCGGCCTATCTCACCGCGCTTGTCGAGCAGACCGCCGATACCGTCGAGCAGCTGCAGAAGATCGTTGCGCGTAACGAGGAAAACAGGGCTGCCGGCAACAATGCCATCATCAGGTTGTCGGAACAGCTTGCCGGCCTGACCGACAGGCTGGAGGCGGAGCATGTGATCCTGCGCCGTCTGGCGGAAGGACGGCAGGATTTGCGGCCGTTGCTCGAGGCGCTGGTTGAACGGCAAACAGGCATGGACAGCGCACTTGATGCGGCAAGCCAGCAACATCTGCGGAATATCGATGTGCATTTGCTGCGCCTGCTGGAAGAAAGTGCGGAGGGGCGTGAGCGTGCAATCAATGAATTGCGTGCGGAAATCAAGCTGCTGACCCGGACGATTTCCACGCTTACCCAAGAGCGGCAGGGGAGCTAGTCCCGCATGGCGGCCCGCGGTCTGCGCACACGACGGTTGGGGGCGGATTACTGGCCCGGCTTTGTCGATGCATTGGCGACTTTGCTGCTGGTGGTGATTTTCGTCCTGTCCGTGTTCATCGTCGCACAATTCTATTTGTCCGAGGCATTGTCGGGTCGGGACGAGGCGTTGCGCGATCTCAACCGCCGCGCCTCCGAGCTTGCGGAATTGCTTGCACTTGAAAAGGCGGAAAGCCGTGAACTGGGTAGTGAAGTGGCGCAGCTTTCAGCGGCATTGCAGGACAAGACAGCCCAGTTCGACCGGTTGAACCAGACGCTGGCGCAGGCAGATCAGGATCTGGCCGCGCGAAAGACGCAGATTGCCGAACTGGATGATGCGCTGGCGAGCGCGCGCCGGCGTGCGGATATGGAAGCGGAAATTTCCGCTTCCGCGCGGGCTGAAATCGCGTTGCTCAACCAGCAGATCGTTGCCTTGCGCGGGCAGTTGGCGCGGATCGAATCCGCCTTGCAACTTGCCGAGGCGGCGGATCAGAAAAACAAGATCGTCATTGCGGAACTGAGCAGCCGGCTCAATCAGGCATTGGCCGCGAAGGTCGAGGAGCTGGCGGGATATCGATCGGAATTTTTCGGCAGGTTGCGGCAGGTGCTGGGGGCGTTGCCCGGTATTCAGGTGTCGGGCGACAGATTTATTTTCCAGTCCGAAATCCTGTTTGCCACGGGGGCTGCGGAAATCGGGCCGGACGGGCAGCAGGAGTTGCGCAAGGTGGCGCGCGCGCTGCTGTCGGTTGCCGAGAAAATCCCGGAGGATATCCAATGGATTTTACGGGTCGACGGGCATACCGATGCTGTGCCGATCAACAATCTGCGCTTCAAGTCGAACTGGGAATTATCGGCGGCGCGCGCGATTTCGGTCGTCAAATTCCTGACTGCCGAAGGTGTGCCGAGCGAACGGCTTGCGGCTGCGGGGTTCGGGGAGTTTCAGCCACTTGATACGGGCGAGGATGAAATTGCCCGCCGCCGCAACCGCCGGATCGAGCTGAAGCTGACCGATCGCTGAACAGGCGGGCGTGCCAATCCTGCAGGCAGAAGCCGGTCAGGGCAGCGTGCAGATCGCGAAATGCGCGTCGAAGATCGGCCCCAGCACCAGCTTGTCGCGATAGGCGGCAGCGGCCGATACGGCGGAAATCGTCCCGTCGATGGAAAGAAGAACCTCGTCCACCTTGCCGCCGCCTTCGGGGTTGAGCGACACACGCAAGACCTGCGCGGGTGCGGTGATGGCCGGATCGAAACTGTGCCGCATGATATCAACGAATTTCGGATGCGCGCCGATCCAGAGGTTACCCATCGCATCGATGTTGATATTGTCCATGAAAGTCTGAAGATGGACCTGGTCGCGCTGTGTCAGCGCGCCATTGTCGGGGTCATAATCGAAAATGCGCAGCGCCTTGCCGGTCATTTCCGCCAGGTAAAGCCGATGCGTATCCCGCGCGGCCGCAACCCCATTGGCAAAGGCAAGCCCGTCAGCGGCGATGTGACCCCGCTCGCCATCAAAGTAGATGAGATCGGTCTGCGCGCGCGGCAAAAGGATCTCAAGCATCTGCATGATGCCGGGCGGGTTGGCCAGATCATTACCAATATAGAACCGGCGCGGACCGATGGCCGCCAGATCGTTGGGGCTTTTGAAGAGCGGATCTGTGATCGTTTCGCGATGCTGCAATCGGGTATCCGCTACGTCGAAAATTTCGACCGCATGACTGCCGTCGCTGGGATGGTTGATGACAAAAATCCGTAACCCGTCGGGCTGCGGCAGCAGGCTGATGCCATGCGGCCGGAAATCGCCCGGCTCGGCCCCGCCCCAGATCAGTTGCGGGCGCGCTTCGGGATCGTTCAGATCCATCCGGTAGAGCGCGCCATTGATCAGCGGATCGTCGCCGGCGCGCCGCCGGTCGAGTGCGGAGAGATAAAGCGTGCCGGTTGCGATATCAATGTCGAGATCTTCGGCGCCCACAACTCCGGGCAGCATCTGGCAACTGCCGGCAAAATGTGGCTCAAGGGTTGTGAAATAGTTACTGCTGGTCAGGAAACGGATTACCAGGAAGCTGCAGACCAGTAGCAGGATCAGCAATATACTCCCCGACCAGATCAGAAATTTCCGCATTCCTCCCACTCCCCGAAATTCGGCTGTTCGTCACCCCGGCAAGCCGGATGTTTTCAGCCCTTGGCAGCCTGCACGGACATGGCTTCGGACCGCGTCCCATTCGCCTCGCCAAACTGCAACTGCGCAAGCCGGGCGTAAAGGCCGCCCTGCGCGATGAGTTCGTCATGGGTGCCGGTCGCGACAATCTTGCCGGCCTCCATCACGATGATGCGATCCGCATTCAACACGGTCGCAAGCCGGTGCGCAATCACCAGTGTCGTGCGGTCGGCGATCAGCCGGTCAAGCCCGCGCTGAACCAGCAATTCGCTTTCCGCATCAAGCGCGCTTGTCGCTTCATCAAGCAGTAGCAGCGCAGGATCGCGCAGAATGGCGCGCGCAATGGCGATCCGTTGTCTTTGGCCGCCAGATAGCCGGACGCCTTTTTCGCCCAGAAAGGTGTCGAGCCCTTCGGGCAGTTTCTCGATAAACTCAACCGCCTGCGCCGCTTCCGCCGCCGCCCAAACCTCCGCATCGCTTGCCTCGGGGCGTCCGTAGCGGATATTTTCCCGCGCATTCGCGGAGAAGATCACCGTTTCCTGCGGCACGATCGCCATGCGCGCGCGGATATCGGTTGGCGCGGCGCGGGTGATATCGACACCATCGACCGTGATGCGCCCCGACACCGGGTCGTAAAAGCGCAGCAACAGCTGGAAGATCGTGCTCTTGCCCGCGCCCGATGGGCCGACAAGCGCGACGGTCTCGCCCGGTTCGATCTTGAGATCGAGCTTGTCGATGACCGGTTCGTCAAGGCGCGAGGGATAGGCAAAGCTGACGGCTTCGAAACTTGTCGCGCCGCGCGCCTGGGCGGGAAGCGGAACGGGATCATCAACGGTGGCAATTGTCGATTGCGCGCCAAGCAGCTCCATCAAGCGTTCGGTCGCGCCGGCGGCGCGCTGCAATTCGCCCCAAACCTCGCTGAGCGCGCCGACCGCGCCTGCGACGAAGACCGCGTAAAGCACGAACTGGCCAAGGGTGCCGCCCGTCATATTGCCGCTCAGCACCGCTGACGCGCCGATCCACAGCACCCCGACAACGGCACCGAATACCAGGGTGATGACAAGCGCTGTCATCAATGCACGCGCCGAAATACGGCGCATCGCGACATCAAAGGCATGCTCGACGGCGGTGGCAAAACGCTGCCGCTCTGTGGTTTCCTGGGTGAAAGCCTGCACCGTCGTGACCGCATCGAGTGTTTCGCCCGCGATGGCGCTTGAATCGGCGATCCGGTCCTGACTGTCGCGCGACAGCCCGCGCACCCGTCGTCCCAGAATGATAATCGGCGCGACGACAAGCGGCACAAACACAAATACCAGCCCTGTAAGCTTGGGACTGGTGATCACCAGCATTGTCATGCCGCCGATCAGCAGAAAACTGTTGCGAAGCGCGATCGATGCGCCCGACCCCACCACATTCTGAATAAGGGTGGTGTCTGTGGTCAGACGCGACAGCACCTCGCCCGTGCGGGTCGTTTCAAAAAATTCCGGGCTCATGCCGATCATATGGCTGTAAACATCGCGCCGCAGATCCGCGACGACCCGCTCGCCTAGCCAGGAGACGAAGAAAAACCGCGCGGCTGTCGCCAGAGCGAGAATAAGCGCGACCCCCATCAGCGCCGCAAAATATTGATGCACCAGTGCCGCGCGATCGCCGCTGAAACCAAGATCGATCATCTGCCGGACGGCGACCGGAATTGTCAGCGTCGCCGCCGAGGCCGCGGTCAGGGCGATCAAGGTGCCAATCACAAGCTTCCGGTAGCGACTGATATAGGGCCACAAGGCGCGCAAGGGCCGGATATCACGACCGCTGGGTCGGTCCTTGGCCGCATTCTGCATATTTGCGTTCTGATCCTGATCGGTGCTGCTCACGCGGCAATCCCTTCAATTTCTTTGCCAAAGTCGTATACCAGCGTTTCCGGCGCGGCAAGGCTTTGACCGCGCTTTCGGACGCCAGGCAGGCTGTGAGGCTATTTTGTATGACAGGCGCTTGACAGGGCGCGCGCAGTCCCCCTAAAAGGGCGCGGCGCACCGGCAAGGTGACACGCATCAGGGGCCGTAGCTCAGTTGGGAGAGCGCGTCGTTCGCAATGACGAGGTCAGCGGTTCGATCCCGCTCGGCTCCACCATTTTTGGTCTCGCGCTTTTTTTGCTTCGCTCAGACGCTCCGACGGGGCGGCGAACACTCGCCGGGCCGCGGTCGCAGCCTTGGTTACGGTTCGAGGTTTTTCCTCTCACCTCCACCATTCCTGATTTATGCAAGCTTGGTGCTCAATCCGAGGTTCGGGAAACCGGCTTGGCGCTTGCTATCATGTTGGCGTCTTGGTTCGGGTCAGAACCGCATGCCATACATAATGCCAAAGGTATCGAGCCCTTCATTGCTGCCGCTGCCGCCGGGAATGATGTGACCGTTTGAAATATGGTCGAGCCTGAGCGACAGCGTGTATTTATCCTGGATCAGCACACCCAGTTCGAGCGCTTCGCGAAACAGCACCCGGGTGCCGAGCTCCTTCCTGTCCGTGCGAATGGTCTCGGTCTCGCCATCATGAACCGCAAGCCCGAAATCAAAGCCGATAAAGACGTGTCGGCCCAGCGGCCAATGCCAACTGAGCCCGCCATAGGCCGCGCTCGTATCGGCGCTGTTGTTGACATTCACGCCCAGCATGGCGCGCGGATGCTGCAGAAAATCAACCCATCCCCAGCGCGGCAGGGCGAGGCGCAATTCGCCGCTGTAATCCTCGCCTTCCTCTTCCTGCTTGCCGAATGCGCCAACATCATGGGCGGCAATGCCGATTCTGAATTCATTGGCGGGAACCTGTGTCGGCGCAAGCTGCGACCATTCGATTGCCGTGGCACTTTGCGAGGCGCAAATAAAAAAAACACCTGCGAAAACGGCAGCAGGCTTGCAATGGCCAAACAGGGTACGCAGCAACATATTATGTTCCGATCGGTTCGCGTGTTTGTCAGGATTCCGGGATGATGATTCCAGTATAAATATCTTGTGCGCCAATAATGTCGCGACGCAAATAATTTGCAAGTCTTGTTACAGAAATCGGCAAATCTTGAAAAACGCCTGCCGGCGTAGCGGTTGCTACTTTGCGGTGCCGAAACACTGTGATCCAAACGGGGGCGGATCGCGTAACCTGACAGTGCTGCCTTCCGCTTGTCGTGGCGGCTATCTGCCGCGTGAAAAGCCGGGACGATGTCAATAGGGGGATCGGCTTGGTTTGCGTGTCAGAATCACATAGCATCGCGGCGCGTCATGCGGGGTGATGCGGGTAATTAGAGGGGTTCTATGCGGATTGCCATAATCGGCTCGGGGATATCCGGGCTAGGTGCGGCGTGGATGCTGCACCGGCAGCATGACATTGTCTTGTACGAGGCGGAGCCACGCCCGGGCGGCCATTCCAATACCATCGATCTTGATTATGACGGCGAGAATGTGGCGGTCGATACCGGCTTTATCGTCTATAATGAAGCGAATTACCCTAATCTGACGGCACTTTTCTCGGCGCTTGATGTGCCCAATGTGGCCAGCGATATGAGTTTTGCGGTCAGTGTCGGCGGCGGCGCGGTGGAATGGGCGGGCGATAATCTCAGAACCGTCTTCGCGCAAAGGCGCAATCTTGTCAGGCCCGCATTTCTGCGCATGCTGCGCGATATCCTGCGCTTTAACAAGCGCGCGCCGATTGATCTGGCCGCCGGTGTGCTCGACGGGTTGACTTTGGGCGATTATCTGGTGGCGCAACGTTATTCCCAACCATTTCAGCAGCATTATCTGCTGCCGATGGGGGGCGCAATCTGGTCGACATCGATGCGGGGCATGCTGGACTTTCCCGCGCAAAGTTTCATCACCTTCTGCGAAAACCATTTTCTGCTATCGCGCGACCGGCCTCGCTGGCGCACCGTTGCCGGTGGCAGCCGCGAATATGTCAAACGGCTGACAGCGCTTTTCCCCGACGCGGTGCGGCTGGGTTGTCCTGTGGTTCGCGTAAGCAGGCAGGCGGACGGGCAAGTTGCCGTGCATGATGCCCATGGCGGCACGGCGCATTTCGATCAGGTCATTCTGGCGGTTCACGGGGATCAGGCGTCTGCCATGCTTGATGCGCCCGATGCGGAGGAGGCGGAAATTCTCGGCGCGATCAGCTATGCCCCCAATATCGCCTATGTCCATCGCGACCCCGCATTGATGCCCAGGCGGCGCGGGATCTGGGCCAGCTGGAACTATCTGTCCGCCAAAGGCGCGCAGGAGGATGCGACGGTTGCAGTGACCTACTGGATGAACAGATTGCAGAATATCGACCCGCAAAAACCGTTATTTGTGACGCTTAACCCGCCGGTGATGCCGCAACCAGAATTGACCTTTGCAACGCTCGCATATGATCATGTTCAGTACGATATGCGGACCTTGCGTGCGCAACGGGCGCTGCCGTCGATACAGGGGCGCGGCGGTATATGGTATTGTGGCGCATGGACGGCGCATGGCTTCCATGAAGACGGGTTGCGGTCGGGTATAGAGGTTGCTGAAAAGCTCGGTGCGACCTGCCCGTGGGAACGCAGCAGCGCAACGAATTACAAAGTCGCGGCGGAATGAGTGGCAATCCACAATCAGCGGTCTATTTCGGGCATGTCATGCATGCGCGGTTGCGGCCTTTCCGGCATCGCTTTGTCTATCGCGTCTTTTCCCTTTTCCTTGATATCGACCGGCTGGACGAGTTCGGGAACAAGCTGCGCTTTTTTTCCCATAACCGCTTCAACTTGTTCAGCCTGTATGACAGGGATCATGGCGCGCGTACGAACCATGGCCTGCGCGAGTGGGTGGCCGGTGAGCTGACAGGCGCGGGGGTGGCGGTGCCGGACGGGCGCTATTTCATGCTCTGCTTCCCGCGGGTGCTTGGCTATGTCTTCAACCCGTTGACGGTGTTTTTCTGTTTTACGAAATCGGGCCAGTTGCGGGCACTGATCTATGAGGTGCGCAACACATTTGGCGACAAACACCCCTATGTTATCCCGATCGGGGATGACGGTGACGGCTGTGCAGGTAAAGACGGGCAGGCAGAAGACCCAGAAAACCTAGAAAACAATAAAACGCATGCGGTGCTGACGCATCGGCGGGACAAGGGTTTTTATGTGTCCCCCTTTATCGGGATGGCGATGCAATATCGCTTCCGGCTGCGGGTGCCGGGCGAGAAGCTTTCGGTGATGATCCGTGAAACCGCAAGCGAGGAGGCCGATGCAGAGTTGCTGATCGCGACGCTCACCGGTCAGCGTCGCCCGCTGCGCGACCGCACCTTGTTGCTGGCCTTCATCCGCTATCCGCTGATGACGCTGAAGGTCATGGCGGGGATTCATTTTGAGGCCTTGCGGCTTTGGCGCAAGGGCGCGACATTTTATTCCCGCGACAGTTTGGCGGCGGGGCAGTCAGAACAGAAATCAGAACAGGTGACAGGCAGATAATGGTTGCAACAGACAGGCAGGCGGCAATGTCAGCGGAAAAACAGATGCCAGACGATGTGCTGCGCCTGTCGGCGGGTGAAATCCGCCGGCTGCCGGGGGTGACGCCCTGGGTCCGGGCGGCGCTGATGATTTTGACCAATGTCCGCTGGGGGCAGCTTCTGATTGTGCTGCCTGACGGGCGCAGACTGTGTTTTGAGGGGCCTGAAGGAGAAGAGTGCGGCATCCTGATTGTTCAGGATTTACGGTTTGCCAAACGGCTTTTGACAGGTGGTGGCATTGGTTTTGCCGAAGCCTATCTTGATGGCTGGTGGGACAGCCCCGATCTGGGGGCGCTGATCACCGTGATCGCCCATAACAATGCAGCGATTGGCGAGCAGATGCGCGGCAAGCTCTGGGTGCGTATGCTGGAGGGGGTCCGGCACAATCTGTTCCGTCGCAACAGCCGGCGCGGTGCGCGCAAGAATATCCATCATCATTATGATCTGGGTAATGCCTTCTATACCGAATGGCTTGATGAGACGATGACTTACTCGTCGGCCAAGTTTGCGTCCGATGGGGAACCGCTGGCACAGGCGCAGCAGAACAAATATCGCGCACTTGCCCAATCCATGGGGCTGCGGCCGGGCAGTCACGTGCTGGAGGTTGGCAGCGGCTGGGGCGGATTTGCCGAATTTGCCGCGTCCGAAATCGATTGCCGGGTTACCGGTATTACAATCAGTGCGGAACAATATGAATATGCCCGCCGCCGCATGTTCGAAAAGGGATTGAATGAGAAGGTCGATATCCGTTTGCAGGATTATCGCGATGTGGCCGAACAATATGACAATGTCGCATCCATCGAGATGTTCGAGGCGGTGGGCGAACAATATTGGCCGGTATTTTTCGGCAAGCTGCGGGACCGGCTGGCGCCGGGCGGAACCGCAGGATTGCAGATCATCACCATAGCGGATGCGCAATTCGATGCCTATCGGAAGGGTAGCGATTTTATTCAGCGCTATATCTTCCCTGGCGGTATGCTGCCCAGTGTTGCGGCACTGCGCGAGCAGGTGGCGCGCGCGGGGCTGCAATGGCGCGATGCGATTACATTCGGGCATGATTATGCGGAAACCCTGCTGCAATGGCGGCAACGTTTTCTTGCACGTTGGCCTGAAATCAGCGAGCAGGGATTTGATGAACGGTTCCGCAGGCTGTGGACCTATTACCTTGCCTATTGCGAGGGCGGTTTCCGGTCCGGCAATACCGATGTCACCCAGATCTGCCTCGCGCGTAACTGACCGCGAAATGCGGTGCCTGGCCGATGCGGCGTAATCTCTTTTCCCCGGGGCGGATCGGAAAGCTCGGTACACGACATTATTTCGCCTATGGGCTGCCGGCGCTGCCGCTCGCCGCGCTGACGGTACCGGTTTATATCTACATCCCCCCTTATTATGCGCAGCAGCTTGGCGTCGATCTGGCGCTGATCGGTATCTTATTGCTGGTCGCGCGGATTCTCGACGCGGTGTCGGATCCGGTGATCGGTTTGTTGTCGGACAGGTGGGAGACACGTTGGGGGCGGCGCAAGCCATGGATCGCTGGCGGTTCGGTCGTCGCGCTTGTCACGGCTTTCATGTTATGCCTGCCGCCCGACGATGCAGGCGGCGTCTATCTGTTTTTCTGGAGCGTGGCGCTTTATCTGGCCTGGACCGCAATCAGCCTGCCGCACAATGCCTGGGGAGCGGAGCTGTCCACCGATTATAACGAGCGCTCGCACATCGTCGCCTGGCGCGAGGCGCTGACGGTGATCGGTACCCTATGCGCAACCGGCCTGCCGGGGCTGTTGATTGCCGTGGGGGTGACCGGTGCGGACGCGCCGCTTGTCGGGATATTCCTGTTCGCGGCTTTCCTGCTGCCCCTGGGCAGTTTGCTTGCATTGCGGATGGTGCCCGAGCCCGAGCCTGTGCATTTCGCGCATCGGGACTGGCGTGCCGGGCTCAGGATTATCTGGCGAAACAAACCCTTCCGTGCACTTATTATAGCCTTCCTTCTGAACGGAATGGCAAACAGCCTGCCTGCGACCTTGTTCCTGCTGTTTGCGACCCATGTTCTGGAAAGCGGTAATGCGCAAGCTGCTATTCTGTTTGCCTATTTCGGGGCAGGGGTGGTTGCCGTGCCGTTCTGGCTCAAGCTTGCGGACCGGTATGCCAAGCACCGGGTCTGGGCAATGTCGCTGCTTTGGGCGTGTGCGGTGTTTTTATGGGTGCCATTCTTGGGAGCGGGGGATTTGTGGGCGTTTGTCGCAATATCGATCCTGAGTGGTATCAGCCTTGGCGCGGATATCGTGCTGCCCGCCTCGATGCAGGCTGATGTTGTCGATGCGGATACAGCGGAAAGCGGCGAGCAACGGACCGGCTTTTATTTCGCGTTATGGGGTGTTGCGACCAAGCTGTCGCTGGCCGGCGCGGTCGGGCTTGCCTTTCCGGTGCTCGATCTGTTGGGGTTTGATGCGCAGTCAGACGCCAATGGCGCGTCGGCGTTGCTGGGACTTAGCCTGCTTTATGGTCTTGTGCCTGTCGGCTTCAAGCTCGTCTCGGTGATGTTGATCTGGAATTTTCCGATCGATGCGGCAGCCCAGCATGCGTTGCGCGAACAGATTGCGGCGCGCACGGCTTCCGCGCGCGGCTGACGATATCAGCCCCAGCCCGTCATCCGTCTGACGATCGGGAAATATAGCCGATAGGGCAACATATTCAGAAACTTCAGTGCAAAGGTGAAGCGGCGGGGGAAGGTGATTTCAAATTTGCCCGCCGCAATGCCCTCGACGATGCGCTGCGCGGCAATGTCGGTCGGTACCAGAAACGGCATCGGGAAGGCATTGGTTTCTGTGGCCGGTGTGTCGACAAAACCGGGACAGACGATGCTGGTTTTGATCCCGTGCGGGTCGAGATCGAATTTAATCGATTGCGCCAGATTGATCAGTGCTGCCTTGGTGGGGCCATAGGCAGCGGAGGTCGGCAGGCCGCCATAGCCGGTAACCGAGGATACGATGACCACATGCCCCGATTGCCGTGTCAGCATTTGCCGGATGGCAGGCAACAGGCAGTGCACGGTTCCGTTATAGTTGACATCCATGCTGCGCAGATAGGGCGCGGGATCAAATTCGGCCGCTGCATCGACCGGTAAATAGATGCCGGCATTCAGAATTGCGGTCGCGATCGGGGCAATTGTCGTCTCGATCCGCTCGACCGCTGCTTCTGCCGCGTTCTTGTCAGTCACATCAAGCGGCACGGGCACGATCTTGCCTGGCAAATGCACGGCCTCCTCGGCCAGTGTGTCAAGCGCGTCGCGCGACCGCGCGCTTGCGGCGACGATGTGTCCGGCCGCTGCATAGGCGTGTGCCACGGCCTTGCCGATGCCGGAACTGGCGCCGGTAATCCAGATGCAATGGCCAGATTGGGCCTTCGTCATGATAACTTGTCCTGGGTCGCTGGTCTGCGGACAACGCAGCCAAGGATTTTGTCGATTGTTGAGCCGTCATCTGATAGCGGGAAAAAGATCGCTTCAAAATGTACGAACTCACGTCCCGCCAACTGCAGATTGCCTGCGACGCGAACCGGGCCGCGAACCGCGATCACGGTGTTGAGCGTTTGTGCGATGCGGGAAGTGATGTCACCCGCCGGCGGGTCGGCGCCAAAGCTTTCTCCGGTTGCATCGAACCGCAGCATTTCGGTTATCTCGCTGCCGCATAGTCTGGTTCTGAAGCTGTCCCGGCCATGTTGCGTGATGCGATCGAACAGCAAAATATAGGGGAGCAGCCGGGGAATTTTACGTGGAACGATGTCTGAACGCGCGGCCATTGGTTTGCCGCTCGCCCAATCTGCATAGCTTGCCGCGAGCGCGCGCAATCTTTTATCCGTAAGCGATGTGATTGCGGTGTCGCCTGTTTCGATGGGAATTGAGAAACTATTGTTTCGGGGTGAAAGCATTTTCTTGTCGCGTTATGCGCTCTCAATTATTGAAATTATTCGTTATGTGGAAAGTGATTGAAGTTGAAAAATTATTTCGGCGTCATCGATAAAAAAGCGTGATTGCAGCCAGGTGCCTTCCGCGCTGTACCAAAGTTCAATGTTCAGATCGCCTGAAATCCGGAAATGCCGCGCGCGGATTTCCCGACCGTCCAGCATCAGGCGGGCATCCCCCAGTTTTTCCGTCGTGACATGAACGGGGGTGCCGTCTTCGGTATTAAAAAGTGTCTGATGTTCAAGCAAGCCAATTTGCCAATAGGTTGTCGGGAAAGCACTTTTTTTCGACGCATATTTTCCAGCGCTGCCATCAATGGCCAGGGTGTCCTGATCCCTGACTACACGCAGGAAGCGCGTTTCCCCGTTTTCAGTGGTGCGGCTGTCAAGACTGCGTAGATTCCCGGCATGCCATTCCTCGCGGCTTTCATGCCGATAGTCGTAAAGCTTTATAAAGCCGAGCCGGTAAGCCATCTCGATACGGATCGTTGCAATGGCCGTCTGATCTTTGCGTGTAATGGCGACATGCTGCTTGCCCAGCTCCTTGCCGTTGCGGAAAATCAGATAGCTATATTCCTCTTCCCCGCTACGATACGGCTGTGCATTTGCTGGTTGTGTCCCGGCGATAAGCGCAATCAGTATCGCCAGCGTTGCAAATATGCCGCCCGGCCGCATGGTGCCTCCTACAAACCGAAAATCGGTTGCAACAGCCGGCCGATCCGACCAGTCAGCCGCAGCGGGCCGTCAAATGCGGTCGCAACGATGCAGTTTTCGCCCGGATCGGCGACCGGGCGGTGATCGATATTCTGATCGTGAATGATCAGGTCCCCGCGTTTTGCCGCGCCTGTGCAATCCGAATAACCGCCTTGCAGGACAAGCGTCATCTCGGTTCCGCTATGGCTGTGGGAGGGGACACTGTGCCCCGGCGCGATGCGGAGTAGAAACGCATTCAGCCCGTCGTCCGTTTGCTGGCGCGGGAATAGTCGACTGATTGATATCCAGGGGGAAGGCCTGAACCAGCGCAAGCTGCTATCCTGCCCGGTCAGGCAGGCGCGCATGGATTCAGGCAATTCTGCGATGTCTGCGCGTGCCGTGTGTCCCGGAAGCGTCGGGTGAGCACTATCGTCAAGGTCCGGTTCCCCGAGCTGCATGTCCAGGGTATTTTGCACCGCATCCGGTGACAGGGGTATGGTATCGGCCGCTGACAGCAGCTCGCCGCCCAACCGGTCAAATAAATCGGCCGCTTCGCGCGCATCCGGATTAAGCGACAGATAGCCATCGACCAGGGGCCGGAACCCCGGATTTAATGCACCGCTCGACCAATCGAGCAACCATTCTGCGTCTACCATTCCCATTTCCGTATTCTGATCCAACTTTTCCCGTATTCTGATCCAACTTTTCAACGCATCTTTCGACCGTAATATCTTTAAAGTCTGGCTGTTGCCAGCGACGCATCAGCATGCCATGCCTGACATTATGATATGGATACGCAAATGCCGGAAAATTGGATCAGTTCTTGCGATATGGCGGTTGTCTGCAATGCGATCGGGTGCTGTGTGTCGTGATCCAGAGCAGGGGAAGCGGGCATGACGAAATCAGCCGATAAAGACATGTTTAGGCCGCCGCTCAATGCGCGCGATGTCGAACTGCTGGTGCAGAAAACCGGATTTGATGGCTATTTTTCGGTGCAGACATTCTCGCTCAAGCACAGGCTTTATGCGGGTGGATGGTCGCCGCCGATTTCGCGCGAGGTATTTGTAACCGGCGATGCTGTTGTGGTGCTCCCTTATGATCCGGTTCACGACAGGGTTGTGCTGATCGAACAATTTCGTGCCGGCGCATTTGCGCATACCCCCGAATCCGGCAGTCCCTGGCTTGTGGAAACCGTGGCCGGGCGGATCGACAAGGATGAAACAGCTGAGCAGGTTGCCCGTCGCGAAGCTGAGGAAGAGGCGGGCTGCGTATTGCAGCAACTGCACAGAATCGGCACTTTCTATCAAAGTCCGGGGGCGACGAGCGAGCAGATCCATTACTTTTGCGGAATTGTCGACAGTTCACAGGCCGGCGGTATCCATGGCCTGGCATCCGAGCATGAGGACATCCGGGTTTTTACCTGTACACGCACGGCAGCGCTTGCGGCGCTGGCGGACGGGCGTGTGTCGAATGTGACGCTTGCCTTTGTTTTGCAGTGGCTTTCCCTCAATCACGAGCAGTTGCGCGCCGGTGCTGCGTGAATCATTGCCAGGCTGAACTTTTCGCCCCCGATGCTTGCGCCCCGGCGGCTTGGTAAATACATTCGGAAACAACCGGCACATTAATTTTTCGAAAGTCTGAGATGGGTATTTGTAACGGCTTGCCAGAGGCAATCGGCAACACGCCATTGATACGATTGCGTAAAGCGTCAGAAGAGACGGGCTGTGAAATTCTCGGCAAGGCGGAATTCATGAACCCCGGCCAGTCGGTCAAGGACCGCGCGGCCCTGTTTATTATTCGCGATGCGATTGCCCGTGGGGCGCTCAAGCCCGGTGGTGTGATTGTTGAAGGAACCGCGGGCAATACCGGTATCGGTCTTGCCCTTGTCGGTAATGCGATGGGCTTTCGGACAGTGATCGTAATCCCTGAAACCCAGTCGCAGGAAAAAAAGGATATGATTCGCCTGACCGGTGCCGAACTGGTGGAGGTGCCGGCCGTTCCCTACAAGGACCCCAACAATTACGTGAAATATTCCGGCCGTCTTGCGGAAGAGTTGAACGCAAAGGAACCGGCCGGTGCGATCTGGGCCAATCAGTTTGACAATGTCGCGAACCGCCAGGCGCATATCGAGGGGACCGGGCCCGAAATCTGGGCGCAGACGGAAGGGCGGGTCGATGGCTTTGTCTGTGCGGTGGGAACCGGCGGTACGCTGGCGGGCATTTCCATGGCGTTGAAGGAGCGTAATGCCGATATCGTCACCGCTTGTGCCGATCCGTCAGGTTCTGCGATCTATAGCTGGGTGAAGACGGGGGAGTTGAAGGCCGAGGGCGATTCGATCACCGAAGGTATTGGCCAGGGGCGGGTGACCGCCAATCTGGAAGGTGCGCCGATTGATGACGGCTTTCACATTACCGATGCAGAAGCCGTGCAGACCGTGTTCGACCTGCTGCGCGATGAAGGGTTGTGCATGGGGGGGTCGACCGGCGTCAATGTTGCCGGGGCGGTGCATCTTGCCAGACAGCTTGGCCCGGGCCATCGGATCGTGACGATTTTGTGCGATTTCGGTACCCGCTATCAAAGCAAGCTCTTCAACCCTGAATTTCTGGGTGCCCGGCAATTGCCTGTCCCTAATTGGCTTTAGGCCCGGGGCAGCTTTGAAACACCTCGCTCGCTTGCAGGAAAAAGTCGCAGCCAAAGCCGCCGCCCGGTCTTGATTTTGTTTCGGTGAGTCTGCACCTTTCTGGCAGGTAACGCGTTTCAATCACAAAATAACGGTGAACAATGTCCGCTGACGATCCCAATACACTGGTAAGCACCCAATGGTTGGCCGAACATTTGCAGGCGCCTGATGTCCAGGTTGTCGATGCTTCCTGGTATTTGCCGGATATGGGGCGTGATGCGAAAGCCGAATATATGGCGGCACATATTCCCGGGGCGGTATATTTCGATATCGACGAAATCTGCGACACGGATTCACCGCATCCGCATATGCTGCCATCGCAGGAAAAATTTTCGAGCCGGGTTCGCCGGCTGGGGCTTGGTGATGGAAACCGGATCATTGTCTATGACGGGCTGGGTATGTTCAGCGCGGCACGTGTCTGGTGGATGTTCCGGGCAATGGGGCATGACGATGTCGCGGTACTGGATGGCGGCTTTCCCAAATGGCGTGCCGAAGACAGGCCGGTAGAGGATCTGCCGCCGCTGCCGCGCGAACGGCATTTCAGCGCCAGGCTGAATAATTTCGTGCTCCGTGATATCGCGCAGATGACCAGGAACCTGCACAGCCGTGAAGAGCAGGTCGTGGATATGCGCGGACCGGCACGCTTCCATGGCAAGGAGCCGGAACCGCGTCCCGGTGTCCGTCCCGGCCATATCCCCGGCGCGATCAACCTGCCATATACAAGCCTTTTGGCGGCCGATGGCACGATGCGCCCGGTCGAGGAGCTGCGGACGATCGTGGCGGATGCCGGGGTCGATTCATCGCGTCCGGTGGTCACAAGCTGCGGATCCGGGGTCACGGCGGCGATTGGTTTGCTTGCATTGCAGCGGATCGGCTTCAAGTCGCTGGCGCTTTATGACGGTTCATGGGCCGAATGGGGCGCGCGTGCGGACTTGCCGGTTGCCCAGTAACCCAAAAAGGCCATGGCAAGCCGCATGACCGCGCCGCTTGCAACAACGGTGACGTTTCTCGAAATGCGCGCGCGACCGGTGCTGCATGTGCCGCCGCCACCTTTCAGGAATCATGCGCTGTTGCGGGCGGAGACGCCCTCTGTTCCGTTCTATCGCTATCTTTATCACATGGTGGGGCGCGACTATCACTGGGTGCATCGCAAACGTATGCCCGATGCGGCGCTTGCCGCGGTTCTGGCCGATCCGCAAATCGAAATTTATGTGGCTTATGTGGGTGGCGTTCCGGCAGGATATTTCGAACTCGATTTCGGGGAAATGCCGACAGTCGAGTTGAGCTATTTTGGTATAATCGGAGAGTTTATCGGCAAGGGATTGGGGCGGTTTTTATTGGCACAGGCAATCGATATTGTCTGGCAGCGTGGCCCGGAGAGACTGCATGTGCAGACCTGTACGCTCGATCACCCGCGCGCCTTGCCGCTGTACCAGCAGATGGGCTTTATTCCTTTCGCACAGGAAGAGGCGGAAATCATGCCGCTTGATGACTGGGGGATTGTGCGTCTTGGCCGATCGGATTGATCCGGTTGTGCATTTTTCGGGTGGCGTTGCCGGCAGTTTGGCTTGTGAGGGAGTGGGTCTGTGACGGCCGAGCAGATTTTGATTGTTGCGATAATGGGCATGACGCTCGGATTTTTTATCTGGGGTCGGCTGCGTTATGACATTGTTGCGGCGCTTGCCTTGTTTGCCTGCGCTGTCGGCGATCTTGTGCCAACCGATCAGGTGTTCGCCGGCTTCGGTCACCCCGCGGTCATTACTGTTGCCGCTGTCCTGATCCTGTCTGCCGCATTGCGTAATTCCGGCGTCGTCGATTTGATTGCGGCGCGTATCCGTCGCTTTACGACAAATCAATTCCTGCACATCATTTCGCTGATGCTTGTGGTGACGGTGGCATCGGCCTTTATGAATAATGTCGGCGCGCTCGCATTGATGTTGCCGGTTGCCCTGGTCAGCGCCGCGGAACAGCAACGCTCGCCCGCCATACTGCTTATGCCGCTTGCCTTTGGCAGCATATTGGGCGGCATGACCACAATGATCGGCACACCGCCGAATGTGATCATTGCAAGCTATCGCCAGTCGGTTAGCGGTGCGCCGTTCGGGATGTTCGATTTTTCGCCGGTCGGGCTGGCCGTTGCGATAGGTGGGTTGATCTTCGTCGCGGTGATCGGGTGGCGGCTCATTCCGCGTGCACGCCGTACCGCCAATGTGCCGAGCCAGCTTTTCGAAACCGATGATTATCTCACCGAAACCCGCGTTCCGGAGGATAGCGGGCTGATCGGCAAGACAGTGCAGGAGGTTGAAGCCTTCCGTGATGGTAATGTCGAAATAGTCGGTCGCGCGCGCGGCGCAAGCGGTGCGATCTTTCTGCCCCAGAACCATGTTATCGAGGCAGGCGATGTCATCATTCTGCGCGCCGATACCGATGCGTTGAAAAAGCTGATCGAGGAACATGATATCGACCTTGTCACGGAATCCGGCGGCACCGCGAAATTGCTGACATCGGAAACCAATACGCTGGTTGAGGCATTGGTGCCGCACAAAAGCTGGCTGGTCGGACGTGAGGTTGCCGCATTATCGCGCCGCGTGGGGGAGCGCGGCGCGGTCATCGCACTGTCGCGTCGCGGCGCGCCGCTGCGTGAGCGGCTACGCCGGCAGCGTTTTCAGGTCGGTGATATCCTGCTGCTGCAAATGCGCCAGGATCTGATGGCGGACACATTGCTCGACCTCGAATTGCTGCCACTGGCGCACCGCGATATCAATCTGGCAAGCAGCCATCGCATCGGGCTGGCTGGGTTGATTTTCGGTGGTGCATTGGCGGCGGGTATTGCGGGTCTGGTGTCGCTGCCGGTTGCATTTATCGGTGCGATCATCGCATTTACATTGACGGGCATCCTGTCGGTGCGGGAACTGTATGACAATGTGGACTGGCCGGTCATTGTGCTGCTGGGGGCGATGATCCCGGTGGGCCAAGCGCTTGAGAATACCGGTACGACCCTGCTTGTGGCCGAGGCACTGGTTGAATGGACCCGGGGGTTGCCACTTGCCGTCGTGCTGGGATTGATTCTTGTGGTGACGATGTTTTTGTCGGATGTGATCAACAATGCGGCAACCGCTGTCGTCATGGCGCCGATTGCGGTCGGGGTGGCAAATGCGCTGGGTGCCAGTATCGATCCTTTCCTGATGGCTGTCGCGGTGGGTGCGTCCTGCGCATTCCTGACGCCGATCGGGCACCAGTCCAATACGCTCGTGATGGGGCCGGGCGGTTATCAGTTTACAGATTATTGGCGTATGGGCTTGCCGCTTGAAATACTGATTGTGGCGATTTCAGTGCCGCTGATCCTGATTGTCTGGCCCGCTTAGGCTGAAGGAGAGCTTGCATGAGTGGACAATTACACGGCGAACCGCTGGCACAAGGCGAATTGCTGGCGATCGCCATGCGTGACAGGCCGCGTGTGCCGATGCAGGAACTGTCTGATTGCGCGATCAGCGTCGAGGCGGGGTTGCAGGGCGATTTTCGGGGCATCGCACCGGATCGGCAGGTTACCGTCCTGACGCAGGAAGGATGGCGACAGGCATGTGAAGCGGTGGGGCATGAACTGCCATGGACAACGCGTCGCGCCAATCTGTTCATTCGCGGGCTCGATCTCAGGGGCCGGATCGGCGCGACATTGCGGATCGGCACGGTAGCGCTTGTCATCACGGATGAATGCGAGCCATGTCATATTATGGATGCCGCCCATGAGGGATTGCGGCAGGCGCTTGTTACCGGTTGGCGCGCGGGCGTCACCTGCCGCGTCGTTCAGGCCGGTCATGTGGCGATCGGCGATAAGGTGCGGCTGGAGGGGTGATTCTGTCGGGCTGCCTGCTGGCATGCGCTGACCGGTCATATTAGCATCACTTTAGCATCACTCAGTGATCGCCGATCAGCACCTCGCGTTTGCCGGCATGATTGGGTGGGCTGACCACCCCTTGTTCTTCCATTTGTTCCATGATGCGCGCGGCACGGTTATAGCCGATGCGCAGATGCCGTTGTATCAGGCTGGTCGAGGCACGGCCCTGCTGCGCCACCATGGCGACGGCGCGGTCATAGAGCGCTGAATCCTCGTCTCCGCCGCCACCGCCTGTAAGTCCCATCATATCCGGTGTGATTTCGCCATCCTGCTCTTCGGTAACTTCTTCGAGATATTCCGGCGCGCCCTGGGTTTTCAGGAAGGCGACAGCCTGTTCCACTTCCTCATCGCTGACAAAGGGGCCATGCACACGGGTGACACGCCCGCCGCCTGCCATATACAGCATATCTCCCTGGCCGAGCAGTTGTTCGGCACCCTGTTCGCCCAGGATCGTGCGGCTGTCGATCTTCGATGTGACCTGGAAACTGATCCGGGTAGGGAAGTTTGCCTTGATCGTACCGGTGATGACATCGACGCTGGGGCGTTGTGTCGCCATGATCAGATGCAGGCCGGCGGCGCGCGCCATCTGCGCAAGCCTTTGCACAGCACCCTCGATATCCTTGCCCGCGACCATCATCAGATCCGCCATTTCATCGACGATGATGACAATCAGCGGCAATGGATCGAGGTCCATTTCCTGGTCTTCGATGATCGGCTGGCCGGTATCTGCGTCAAACCCGGTCTGCACGGTGCGTTTGAGAACTTCGCCCTTTTCCTGCGCTTTCACGACGCGCTGGTTATAGGCGCTGATGGAGCGCACGCCGAGCCGCGACATCTTGCGATAGCGGTCCTCCATCTCCCGCACCGCCCATTTCAATGCAACGACCGCCTTGCCCGGATCGGTCACGACCGGGGTGAGCAGATGCGGAATATCGTCATAGACAGACAGTTCCAGCATTTTCGGGTCGATCATGATGAATTTGCACTGTTTGGGAGGCAGCCGGTAAAGCAGCGACAGAATCATGGTGTTGATGGCAACCGACTTGCCCGAGCCCGTCGTGCCCGCGATCAGAAGATGCGGCATGGTGGCGAGGTCGGCAATCACCGGGTCGCCGCCAATATCCTTGCCAAGCGCAAGTGTCAGCCGGGCGGAAGTTTTCTCATAAGCGTCTGAAGCCAGCAATTCACGCAGAAAGACGGTTTCACGATTGGTGTTCGGCAACTCGATACCGATAGCGTTGCGCCCCGGAATTACCGCGACGCGCGCCGAAATCGCACTCATCGACCGCGCAATATCGTCCGCCAGTCCGATGACACGCGATGATTTGATGCCCGGCGCGGGTTCAAGCTCATACAGGGTCACGACGGGGCCGGGATGAACCTTGACGATTTCCCCCTTGATGCCGAAATCCTGCAAGACTGTTTCAAGCAGCTTGGCGTTTTGTTCCAGTGCGTCGTCAGTTGCAGCAAGACTGTCACTACGCTTCTTGGGAGCGGTGAGCAGAGACAGCGGTGGCAGCTGATATTCGCCGACACGCCCCAGATCCAGTGCAGCCTGATCGGCTGTTTGCCCGCGTTTGCCGGTTGCGGGCTTTGCCGTTTTGCGGGTGACCCGTTTTGCCGATGCACGGGGCGCGGATTCCGCCCGTGCGCGGCTGCGTGGCGCTGCTTTGGGCATGGCGCTGTCGGTGGATTGCGAGCGTTGGGCATCGTCATATTGCCGGTTTCGTATCAGGTACAGCACCCATTGCGTGCCTGTCCGCACACCAAACCAGATAAATTCGCCAGTTCGACGTGTCAGGCCATAGCCTGCGGCACAGGTTGCGCGCCATTCCGACCAGCGTATCCCAAGTGCGTAAAGTGTCAGCGGCAATGCAATCATCAGGGCTGCGAATGCGGGGATGCGGTCAATTGCCCAGCTTGGCAATTGCCAGGGCAATTCTTTCAGAACACGGCTTGTGCCATCATGAAGCTGATCGCCGATCAAGCCGCCCATGCCGGTCTGCAGCGGCCAGTTGTCGGCGGGGGCGGCTGCCCCCAGCGCCATGGCGACAAACGGCAAGGCAATGACAAGACACAGCACGCGCCAATACCAGCGCTGTAGCGTCAGCTCACGGAATATCCTCACGCCCCAGCTTGTCGGGCATAAGATGACAAGCCCGCTCGCCAGCCCGAACCATTGCAGGCTGAAATCGGCAAAATAGGCGCCCCGCGCGCCGAGCAGATTGTCGACAGGCGCGGTGCCGGCGACATTCAGGCTGGGATCGGTTGGGGAATAACTCAGCAAGGCAACTGCCGTTGTACCGGCAGCGGCCAACAGCAAAAGTGCGGCCAGGCGAATGGCCAAAACGATCAGAAAGTTCCGCACGCCTTCGGGCAGCAGGGGCCGTGGCGTATCGGCACCGGCGCCTCTTAATCCTGCCATCGCTGCTTCTCCCCGGCTTTGTCTGTGGCTCTTGCCGTTATCCGTTCAACACATCACGGATGCGGCACAACCCCTCGGCGATGCTGTCGCGTTCAAGCACCAGCGCGACACGGATATATTGCGCGCCCGGGTTGGTTCCGTCCGGCTGGGTACGCGACAGATATTTGCCGGGCAGGACTTTTACCCCGGCCTCGCGCCACAGCTTTTTCGCTGCCGCCTCGCTGTCGCCGACATTGAGCCACAGGAAAAACCCGCCCGCCGGCGTATAATAATCGAAATGCCCTGCCAGAATGTCTTCCGCAACCGTGAATTTTTCGCGATAGAGCGCGCGATTGGCGATCACATGCGCTTCATCCGACCAGGCCGCGGTCGCCACCGCATCGGCGGGCAGCGGGTTGGTCGGCCCGACATAGGCCCGGAATTGCCGGAACTTCGCAAGCAGCATGGGGTCGCCTGCGATCAGCCCGCTGCGCAGCCCGGCAAGGTTGGATCGCTTGGACAGGGAATTGAAGACCAGCAGATTTGCAAAAGGATGTCCGGCGCCGTCCCGTTCACCGGCCAGCATTTGTGCGGCCTGCAAGCCGCCGGGGGGTGGCGTGTCGAGATAGATTTCCGAATAGCATTCATCGAAGGCGATGACGAAATCAAACTTCCGTGCCAGGGCAATCAGCCGTTTCAGATAATCAAGCCCCGCGACCGCCCCTTGCGGATTGGCGGGGGAGCAAAGATAGAACAGGGCTGTGCGCTCAAGCAGTTCGGGTGTCAGCTTGTCGAGATCGGGCAGAAACCCGGTTTCTGCCGGTGCGTCGAGATAAATGGCTTCAGCGCCCGCCGCTGCCGCCGCGCCCGCATAGCATTGATAGAACGGGTTCGGCATCAGGATCGCGGGTTGTTTGTCTGCCTTGCGCGGCGGGGTGACGATGAAGGCGATGGAAAACAACCCCTCCCGCGTGCCGTTGAGCGGCAGAACGCCGCCGTCGGGATTGACCGGACATGCATGCAGTCCAAAGCGCCGGTTGAGCCAGCCGGCGGCGGCAGAGCGAAACCCCGGCGTGCCGTCGATCGGTGGATATTTTGTATAGTCGCTCTGATGTGCCTGCAGAATGTCCCCGACAAAGTCAGGCATCGGATGCCCGGGTTCCCCCAATGACAATAAAATTGGCGATTGCGCGGGGGTGATGCCCGCGATCAGCTCTGCAAGCCTGGGAAATGCGTTTTCCGGTAAGACGTCGAGGTTCGAATTCAACATGCGGCCGTGCCGTCCTAAAGCCAATTAAAGCTGCGTTGCCCTGGCGTATGGGCACCGATGTTCCACGGGCAAGCGGTGTGATTCGCGGAACAAACACCAAACATCTGCACCATATGGTGCCTACCCGGAAAGCGCAAGAATCGCCCGAAATTCGGTGGTTTCAGCCAGATCGGCGATAGGGGCAGTGCTGCTGGATGATGGGTGTGGCGCTGTCGCAAACGCCAAATCACAATAGCGGCAGTTTGCCGCGCTGAAGCCGGAAACCGCAGAAAGACTCATTTTCTGCTTGCACAAGGCGGCAGCGCGGGTTTGAATCTATGATGAGAAATTATCCGATCTTTGGTGAGGAGGGCGTCAGGCAAGCCTGCCCCATCCAAGAAGCAGAAAACACGCCAAGAAGCAGAAAACACGGTTGAAGAATCTGAAGTCACAAAAAACTGAAGTCACGAAAACAAAGCCGCACTGAACCGCTTTCGGATCGGTGCGCCAGTCGGGAGAGAAGCGCATGCTGAAAAAAATGATTTCGTCGGACTCGCATATTACCGAGCCGCCGCATTGCTATGTCGATTTTATCGATCCGAAATTCAAGGATCGCGCGCCGCGCATGATCGATGACGGGGCGGGCGGCAGCGCCTTCCATGTCGAAGGGGTGAAGCGGCCGATCAATGTCGGGCTTGCGGCGGCTGCGGGTAAAGACCCCGCCGACCTCAAGGGACGCGGCATCAAGTTTGACGATCTGTGGCGCAGCGGCTGGGACGGCAAGGCGCGCGCGGCCGATCAGGATCGCGATGGCATTGCCGCGGAGATCATCTATCCGACCGTCGGCATGATGCTCTGCAATCTTGAGGATATGGATTACAAGAAGGCCTGCTTTGATGCCTATAATCGCTGGCTGCAGACCTTTGTCGCGGACGCGCCGAACCGGCTGTTCGGGCTTGGCCAGATTGCCCTGCGCAGCGTCGAGGAAGGCATCAAGGAGCTTGAGGAAGTCAAGAAGATGGGTTTTGTCGGCGTGATGATGCCCGGCAATCCCGGCGTGTCGGATTATGACGATCCGATCTATGACCCGTTCTGGGAAGCGGCGATCGCGCTTGAGATGCCGTTATCCTTCCACATCCTGACGATCAAGGCCAACGGGATCGAGCAACATCGCGGTCCGCGGATCAACAGCTTCCAGTCGATCATCCGCGGCTGTCAGGACATTATGGGCATGCTGATCTTTTCGGGTGTGTTCCAGCGTCATCCCAAGCTCAATATCTGCTGCGTGGAAGCGGATGCGGGCTGGGCGCCGCACTTCATGTATCGCGCTGACCATGCCTATAAGCGGCATCGCTTCTGGATGAAGGGGCAGGAACTCGAAAAACTCCCCAGCGAGTATTTCCGCGAGAATATCTATCTTACCTTCCAGGATGACTGGGTCGCCTTCAAGGTGAAGGATATGCTGAATATCGAGCGGCTGATGTGGGCCAATGACTTCCCGCACAGCGATTCGACCTGGCCCTGGTCGCAGGAAATCCTTGCTGAACATGCGGCGGAGCTGACCGAGGATGAGCGGAACATCGTCTGCCATGACAATGTGAAGAAGCTCTATAATCTGCCGGTCAAGGAAGAACCGCTTGCCATGGCGGCGGAATAGACGACAAACTGTATCGGCGCGCGCTCGAGCGCGCGCCGATATCCGATCCGCAGGTCGCGGGAAAGCGGGCGATACAACGAAAATGGCGGTAAACGCCACGGTGCCCGGGACAATAAGCCAATTTGGTGGGAGAGGGACATGGACTACGATATCAAGATTACCGGCGGCACCATCGTCGACGGTTCGGGCAAAGCCGGTTATGCCGGCGATGTCGGCATTAAGGATGGCAAGATCGTGGCGCTGGGATCCGCGCCCGGCGAAGCGGCGAAGACAATCGATGCGGCGGGCAAGATCGTCTCGCCGGGCTTTGTCGATATTCACACCCATTACGATGCCCAGATCATGTGGGACAAGATGCTCAGCATTTCCCCCTGGCACGGGGTGACCACCGTTGTCATGGGCAATTGCGGCTTCGGTATCGCGCCGACGCGCAAGGATCATCGCCTGCTGATTGCTGAAACGCTGGAAAGCGTGGAAGGGATGAGCGTGGAAGCCTTGAAGACCGGGCTTGGCGAGGATTGGGGGTTTGAAACATTCCCCGAATATCTCGATGCGATCGAAAAGAGTGGTACGGCGATCAATGTCGGCGTGCTGTTCGGTCACACACCCTTGCGGCTTTATGTGATGGGCGAAGATGCGACCGAACGCGAGGCGACAGCGGAAGAGATTGCCGAAATGCGGCGGCTCGTCACCGAGGCGATTGACGCCGGGGCGATCGGTTTCGCAACCTCCAAGGCGCGCACCCATGTGGGCTTCCGCGGCAAGCCGGTACCAAGCCGGATGGCAAGCCATGAAGAGGTGATGGCGCTGATGGGCGCGCTCGGCGATAAGCAAAAGGGCATGATCCAGATCACCATCGGCAAGGGCCTGTCCTATGACGAGTTCGCCGAAATCACCGAGAAGACGGGCCGGCGGATCAGCTGGACCGCGCTGCTTGCAGGGGCGCAGATCGCGGGCCCTGGTTCCTATAAGGATCAGTTGCGTCGTTCCGAAGAGCTGATCGCAAGCGGTCATGATGTGGTGCCGCAGGTCACCTGCCGCCCGCTGAATTTCGAGTTTAACTTCAAGGCACCGTTCCTGTTTGAAAGCGCCAAGGCGTTCAATGTCATTTCGCGCGCCGAAATTCCCGAACGGAAGGAAATCTACGCCTCGAAGGAATTCCGCGACAGCTTCCGCGAGATGCTGGCCAAGCCCGGCAACAACCTTGGACGTGCTTTCCCGGTGGCGACGATCTCCTATTGCCCGAGCGATACCGCGGTCGAGGAACGCACGATCAAGGACGTCGCGGATGAGCGCGGCATGGATGTCGTCGATCTGGCACTTGATCTCGCGCTTGCCAATGATCTTGAAACCCGCTTCCGGATGCCGGTTGCCAATGCTGATGAAGAGGCGGTGGAGGAGCTGCTCAAGCATCCTGAAACGGTGCTCGGGCTGTCGGATGCCGGCGCGCATGCGAGCCAGCTTTGCGATGCCTGTTTCTCCACCTATCTGCTTGGCCACTGGGTACGCGAAAAGGGTGTGCTGACGGTCGAGGAAGCGATCCGTATGCTGACCTCGCGTCCGGCGGAAGTGTTCGGGATTACCGATCGTGGTCTGCTGGCGGAAGGCCGGCCTGCCGATGTGGTGGTGATCGATCTCGACAAGGTGGGCGCAAGCTCGCTCAAGCGGGTGTATGATTTGCCGGCGGGCGAGGATCGTCTGATCTCCGAAGCCACCGGCATCGATGCGGTCGTCGTCAATGGCACGCTGCTGCGGGAAGATAATGTCGATCAGATCGACCCTGCTGCGCAAAATCTGCCTGGCCGGTTGCTGCGCAACGGTGCAGCCGCCGCCTAGGTGCGGTAATTTGAGCCAAACGGCCTGTATCCGGCCCTGCTGCAGGGCAAGCTGCGTCGGGGCCGGTCAGGATGCGAAAATTGAAAGGCGCCCCTTGCGCAAGGGGTGCCTTTTTCTGTGCGGGAACATCATCTGGCAAGGGCAGGCAGGGTGAAGAAAAGAGGCCCTGCCGGCGCGCGCAATATTGCGTGCGGCTTCGCGGCTCTTCATAATAACTGAAACAAAATCATAAAAACGGGCGGCGTTCATGCTTGCCCAAGGGGGAGGGAGGATTACCCATCATGAAAATCAAGGCAGCCGTGATGCGTGAGGTCGGCGGGCCGATGAGCGTCGAGGAAATCGATATCGCACCGCCCAAGGAAAATGAAGTGCTGATCAAGACCGTGGCGAGCGGCATCTGTCACAGCGACTATTCCGTGCTGCATGGCATTCTGCGCACGCCGATGCCCGCCGTGCTTGGCCATGAAGGGGCCGGCATCGTGGAAGAGGTTGGCCCCGGGGTCACAAATGTGAAACCCGGCGATCATGTTGTGGTTTCCCTGTCGCCAAGTTGCGGCAAATGCCCGATGTGCCGTGAGGAACGCGAATATCTTTGCATGGATATGTCGAAAGCTTCGGGCGGGTCGTGCATGATGGACGGTACCACCCGGCTCAAGAATGGCGATGAGACGGTTTATCAGTTGCTCGCGATCGGGTCCTTTGCCGAAAAGATGGTGATCCCGGCAGGTTGCGCGGTCAAGGTGCGCGACGATGCGCCGCTTGAATCCTGCTGCCTGATCGGCTGCGGCGTGACGACAGGTACCGGTGCCGCGGTCAATACCGCCGATATTCATCCCGGCGACAGTGTCGCGGTGATCGGTTGTGGCGGGGTCGGGCTGTCGATCCTGCAGGGCGCGCGCATCAAGGGCGCGAACCCGCTCATCGCGGTTGACCCTGTGCCTGAAAAGCGTGAGCTGGCGAAATCGCTTGGTGCGACGCATACGATTGATCCGTTCAATGAGGATCTGAAACAGGTCGTGAAGCAAATCACCGGCAAGGGTGTGCATTTCGCATTCGAGGCGCTTGGTTCGATGAAGACGATTGACGATGCCTATTCGATCCTGCGCCCGACGGGCGAGGCGATCATCGTCGGTGTGCCTAATCTGCGTGAAAAATATGAACTACCTGTCGCCAATCTGTTCGCGGAGAAGGAGTTGCGTGGTTCGGTCTATGGTTCGTCCCGGCCGAAACGCGACCTGCCGATGTTTGTCGACTGGTATATGGATGGCGAGTTGAAGCTCGATGAGATGATCACGAAACGCATCCGCCTTGAAGACGTCAATCAGGCGTTCGAGGAAATGAGCCGTGGCGAAGGCGCCCGCTCTGTCATCATGTTCGATTGATCCTGCGCGAAGAAGCAGGGGGAGGAAATCCAATGAAAACGAAAGCGGCAGTGATGTATGAGGCAAACAAGCCTCTCGTCATCGAAGAACTGGATCTTGAAGGCCCGAAGGAGGGTGAGGTCCTTGTCAAATACAGTGCGAGCGGCATTTGCCATAGCGACTATTCCATCCTGCACGGGGTCATGGGCGGGCGCACGCCGATGGTGCTCGGTCATGAAGGGGCCGGCATTATCGAGGAGGTGGGGCCAGGCGTGACCGATCTCAAACCCGGCGATCATGTGATCGCGGTGCTGACGCCAAGCTGCGGCAAATGCGTCATGTGTGAGGAAGACAAGCCCTTCATGTGCAGCCAGATGGGGAAGCTGATGGCGACTGGCCGCATGCTGAATGGCGAAACGCGGTTCAGCAAGGGGGGCACGCCTATTTATCATATGGGTGCGCTCGGCACCTTTTCGGAACGGTCGGTGATCCAGGCGGGCTCGGCGGTGAAGATCGGCGATAATGCGCCGCTCGATACGGTGTGTCTTGTCGGTTGCGGCGTGACGACGGGCGTCGGCGCGGCGGTCAACACCGCGAATGTGCATAAGGGTGCAAGTGTTGCGGTGGTTGGTTGCGGTGGCGTCGGGCTGTCGATTATCCAGGGCGCGCGCATCAATGGCGCAAGCCAGATTATCGCGGTCGACCCGGTCCCTGAGAAACGCGAACTTGCGATGCAGCTTGGCGCGACCCACGGGGTCGATCCATTTGCGGAAGGCGGCCCGATCAAGCAGGTCAAGCAGCTGACCGGCGGGCTTGGCGTGCATTATGCGTTCGAGGCGCTGGGCCGGATCGATACGACCGAGCAATGCTGGGGCATGGTGCGGCAGGCAGGGCGCGCGATCATCGTCGGCATGACCAATCAGAGTGAGAAGATCAAGCTGAGTGCGACCGGCCTGTTCGGCGAAAAGCGGATCAAGGGCTCAGGCTACGGCTCGGCTATACCGAAACGCGATATTCCGCGCTTTGTGGACTGGTATCTGAATGGTGAGCTGAAGCTTGATGAGATGATCACCAAGCGGATCGCGCTTGAGGATATCAATCAGGCGTTTGAGGAAATGGGGCGCGGCGAGGGCGCGCGGTCCGTCATCATGTATAACTGATGTTCTCACCCTTGGATTAACATTATCGGTCGGGCCTTTTGGCCCGGCGCGGGGCCATGCGGCATTAAGCCTGTGGCCCTTTTTCGTGCATCGGCTGGTTTGCGGGCGGTCTTGCAAGTTCTGGCGGCCGGGGCCCGCCGCTTGCCCAATCCAGCAATTGCACAATATGCAGGACGGGAAGGTGCAACCCGTCCGCAAGGTGGGTCTGGCATCCGACATTGCCTGTTGCGATGACGTCCGGTGTCAGGGCGCGCAGATGTTCCTGCTTGCGCGCGCGCAGCCGGTCGCTCAATTCGGGTTGCAGCAGGGTATAACTGCCCGCCGCCCCACAGCAGACATGGCTTTCACGCGGCAACAGCACGCTAAAGCCCATTTCCTGCAGCAATGTTTCCGCCGCGCCCTTGCGCTGTTGCCCATGCTGCAACGAGCAGGGGGCATGATAGGCAACATTTAGGGCGGGCAGCGTTGCCGCCCGCCGTTCAAGCGGCAGGCGCGCCAGAAGATCGGCGATGTCGATACTGCTTGCGGCAGTCTCTGTCGCGTCGCGGGCGCAATTGGGATCGTCGGCAAAAAGATCGCCATAATCGCCGATATGACTGCCGCAGCCCGAAATATTCGTCACGATATGGTCGATCGGGCCGTATTGGGTGGCTGCCGCGCGCCAGGCGGCGATATTGGCCGCCGCCTGCGCCTTGCCGGCTTCCACCTCCCCAAGATGATGGGACAGTGCACCGCAGCAACCGGCTGCTTCCGGTATGATGACGTCAACCCCGAAACGGTTGAGGATGCGGATGGTTGCGGCATTGATGTCCGGCGCCAGCGCGGGCTGGACGCAGCCTGATAAAAGCACGACCCGCAGCCTTGTTTCCCCTTCGGCGCGGAAGCAGCCGCGCGGCGGTGCGGGGCTGACTATCGCTCCCTTGCCCGCAACGCGCAGCATGCGTTGCAACGGCGGAGGTAGCATGGGCGCAAGCGGCCGCACCAGACGGCCAAGCCCGACCGTCAAACGGAACAGTGGCTCCTTATCTGTCAGCAGACGGAGGAGTTTGCGTGTGCCCTTTATGCGCCAGGGGCGTTTATGATGTGCGGCGATGTGGCTGCGCGCATGGTCGACAAGATGCATATAGTCGACCCCCGAGGGGCAGGTTGTCATGCAGCCCAGACAGGAAAGGCAGCGATCGATATGGGTGACCGTATCGGGATCGGGCGCGCCGCCCTGCTCCAGCATGTCGCGGATCTGATAAATGCGGCCACGCGGGCTGTCCAGCTCATCGCCAAGCAGCATATAGGTCGGGCAGGTCGCATTGCAGAATCCGCAATGCACACATTTGCGCAGGATTTGTTCGGACCGGGCAAGCGCCGGGTCGGCAAGCTGGTCTTGTGTAAATTGCGTCCGCATCAGCGCGTTGCCGCTGCCGCAGGGCGGGGCTGCATCCGTCCCGGATTAAGAATGCATTCAGGATCAAATCCTTTGCGCACCCGCTCCTCGAGGGCGGCAAGGGCGGCAGATTGCGGTTGAAATACAGGGACCTGCCGCCGCATCGCCGCCGATGCCCGGAACAAGGTGGCATGTCCGCCGCAAGCGCCAAGCGCCCCCCGGATCGCGTGCGCGTCCCCACCCGCAAGCCAGATCAGCCCGCCGCCCCAATCGTAATACCAGCGTTTCGCGCCCGATTGGGCGGCAACCCGCGCGGCATCTGTCGGGGGAAGCGCGACGCGCCACAAATGCGTATCCGCATCACGCAAGGGCTGCGCATCACCAACCGCGCGCCAGCCGGCTTCCGCTTCAGTTCCGTCTTCCCGTGTCGTTTCCCCCAGGGAGCCGATAAGGGTGGCAAGGGAGTTAATTCGCTCACGGACAGAAGAAGGCGGCCCTTCGGCGCGGAAGCGGGTTTCGGCGCGACCGCTTTTCGAGGTCGCGGCAGGCAGATGTGCGAGCCCAGACAATTCCAGTGGGCTTTGCGCCGCGCGGCGTAGCGCAGCCAGCCCCGCCGCGTCTTCAAGGTCGTAAAGGATAAGCGTTTCGGTCGCCGCTGGCCGCGGCAGGGTCTTGAGCGTGAGCTCGGTCATCATCGCAAGGGTGCCATGCGCGCCTGCCAGCAATTTACACAGATCGTAGCCGGTGACATTTTTCACGACCTTGCCGCCTGCCTTGAAAGTTTCGCCGCGCCCGCTGAGCGCATGCACACCCAGAAAGTGATCGCGCGCGGCGCCCGCCTTGAAGCGGCGCGGGCCCGCGCTATTGCAGGACAATACCCCGCCAATCGTTCCGCCGCCTGCGGGCTGGCCATAGACCGGACCCCAATCGGGTGGTTCGAAAGCAAGATATTGCCCGGCTTCGGACAAGGCATCGGCAAGCTCTGCCATTGGCGTGCCCGGGCGCAGGGTAATGACAAGCTCATTGGGCGCATAGTTGATGATGCCCGAGAGCTGCGCAAGCGACAGGCGGTGGGTACAGCCGGTTGGATGGCCAAGGCCGCATTTGCTGTCGCTGCCGGAAATGGCAAGCGGCGTGCGTGTGGCAAGTGCCCATTGCACCGCTTCTTCCGCCTGGGCTGAATTGTGCGGTGTGATGAGAGTTTCGGTCATGGACGCGACTGATTGCTGCGCGGGCACGGGGGCGGGCAAGCAATCCTGCCCCCGCGCCGGCATGTAAATCGGGGTTGCGGCGGAACAGCCCTAAAGCGAGCCGAGATGCCGGTCCGCCACTCCATCCCATGCGGCGCGTTCTGTTTCAAGGGGGGCATTTTCCGTGCGGCAATTTTCCCCGAGAATTTGCGTCGCGCGCGCCTTTTTGTCATAGGCTGCCCAGCCCGGATTGCCCGTATGGGCAAAATTCGCCCAGGCTTGCATCGTTGTCCTGGCAAGTGCCTCCGCCGCGGGGCCCGAACCATAGAATTTCCCCGATCCCGGCTTTGTCACCGTGCCGAACACGAATGCGAGTTCGACCGCGTGACAGGCGCCCAGCGCGCCGCGTGCCGCAGGTGATTGCCAGTCAAACAGATAGCAATAGACCTGGTCATTATGAGCTGCTTGTTCTTCCAGCAGTCGTAGCGCAGGCATGCGGAAAATGCGGTCGGTCTGGATCGCCATGAAGATTTCCGGCGCGGTCGGTTCGACACCCCGTTGGGATAGCCCGTCTTTATAGGCTGCGATAAGTGTCGGGACTTGCGTCTCCGCGACAAGGAAACCGAGCCGTTTTGCCATCGTCTCCTCGTCAAGCTCGATGATCGCGGGCTGCATGGCCCCGAACAGTTTCCATTCATCAAGCGTACTGCCTGCCATGATCGGAATATTGGCGGCAATTCCGTCCGACACCGCGTCGATGGGATTAACCGGCAAGACGGTTCCGTCGACGACCGGCCTGAGCGGCAGGCCGCCGATCCGCGATAGCGGATAGCCTTCGACCCGACCGCCTTCGATCCGGCGTTGCGCCTTCATCAGGGTTGCGGCATCCGCCTTGCGCAGCCCGTCCGCGTCGAGTTCGGCAATTTTCAGCAGCGCCTCGCCAACCAGGATCCCGGTTTCACGCGGCGCGGCGGTATGGCACGCGCCCGATTGCGGGATTGCCTTGTGAAAAAGGCCCCGCGCGGCGGGCAGGGCAAGCAGCGAGCCTGTGCTCATGCCACCGGCAGACTCGCCGAAAATCGTGACATTGCCGGGATCGCCGCCAAATTCCGCAATATTATCGCGTACCCATTCAAGCGCCTTGACCTGATCAAGCAGCCCTTCATTGCCGGTTGAGGGGATGGCGCCGCCTGTTGCCTCCGCCAGATTGACAAAACCGAGCGTCCCCAGCCGGTAATTGATCGTCACGACAACGACATCGCCAAGCTGCGCGAGGCTGCGTCCTTCATAAACACCCTGGCTGCCCGCGCCAATCGTGAAGCCGCCGCCATGGATCCAGACCATGACCGGGCGGCGCGCATTATCAAGCCCGGGGGTCCAGACGTTGAGAAACAGGCAGTCTTCGGATTTTTCGCCCGTCTCGGCCCCCATCACCGCATCCATGTCGGATTTGTTCTGATGCGCCCAGAAACCATAGGCGCTGGCATCGCGGGTGCCGGCCCAGGGCGTCGGGTCTTCGGGGGGCATCCAGCGCCGCTCCCCCACGGGCGGGGCGGCATATGGAATGCCTTTGAACGAATAGATCCCGTCTTCGACGCTGCCTTGCAGTTTGCCGCAACGGGTTTCGGCCTGTGCCGGGTTACCTGTGCCCATGAGCTTTTCCCCTCAGAATTTTTATTCAGGGGAGCTTGTCATAAAAAAGCCGGGCGCGGCAACGGCGAAGGCGCTTCGGGGGCATCTGGGCCTGGCAGTGCGCCCGCGCTGGCCTAGGGATCGAGCTCGCAATCCCAATAAAGAAAGTCCGACCAGCTTTCATGCAGATAGTTGGGCGGGAAGGCGCGGCCGCGATTTTGCAAATCCTGGGTCGTGGGGCGGAACGGTCGGCGGGCGGGATGCATGCCGCAATCGGCTTCCAGCATCGCGCCCTTGCGCAGATTGCAGGTCGCACAGGCGGCAAGCACATTGTCCCATGTCGTGCGCCCGCCGCGTGAGCGTGGGATCAGATGGTCGAAGGTCAGCTCGTCGGTTGCGCCGCAATATTGGCAGGTGAAATTATCGCGCAGAAACAGGTTGAAGCGGGTAAAGGCAGGATAGCGCGCCGGTCTGACATAGGTCTTGAGTGACACGACGCTGGGCAGTTTGATTTCCGATGTGGGACTGCGCACTGATCGGTCATATTCCGACACGATGTTTACACGGTCGAGAAATACCGCCTTGATCGCATCCTGCCAGCACCAGAGCGATAAGGGGAAATAGCTGAGCGGGCGGTAATCCGCATTCAGAACAAGTGCAGGACTTGCCTCCGCCAGGGCTTTGGTATTGTGTGCAAGCATACCGATTCCCGAATTGCCCTCCGAATATACCGGATAAGTTTCCTCAGTGCATAGGGTTAATACGCATGTAACAACTGCCGCTGGGCGATTGCCGGGGGCAACCGCTTCTTCTTGTTATCGGCAATTTGCGACAGCCTCGTTACAGCCCGGCCGGTCCGGTATCAGAAACTCGACCCCCGCCCCATAATCGAATTCGCCTTTGCTGCCCCCTGAAAGAATGGGTTTTATCCGTCCGCAACCCGACAGCAGCAAACTTCCGATGAGAATGGCCAGACATAGGCAGATGAGGCGGGCTGGCCATTCAGACAAGAACGGCAAATGCGGGGACATCGTCGCGTTCAGCCGGAGGTCGCGCGTAGCAGCTTGTCGCTGACGAATGCACCGCCAAGCTCCAGCCCGTCGGGGCCAATACCGTGGCCGATACCGGGTGAGACATGCCACTGCACTTCGAGCCCTGCCTGACCGAGGGCCTGCACCGCATTATGCATCATCGTGACAGGCAGCATGTCATCTGAATCGCCATGGATCATCATGACGGGGGGTTTTACGCGCATTTCCGCGGCAAGCTGTTCGGGCCCCGCAAGTGCGCCCGAAAACCCGAGAATTGCCGCAGGCGCCTTGGCGCGGCGCAGCCCGACATGCAGCGACATCATCGTGCCCTGACTGAAGCCGACAAGTGCAAGCCGGCTTTCATCAAGGCCCGCGCGCTCAAGCTCGCGGTCGATGAAGGCATCAAGCGTCGGCGCGGCGCGAGTGACGCCTTGATAAAGCGTGTCCGGATCAAGCCCCGTGATCCCGAACCATTGATAGCCGATGGGCGACATCTCGCAGCGTTCCGGTGCATTCGGGGCAACGAAGGCTGCGCCTGGCAGCAATTGCTGCCAATAGGGCGCAAGCGCGATAAGGTCGTTGCCATCCGCCCCATATCCATGGCTCAGAATGACGAGATAGTCGGGCTTGCCGCCACTGGCGGGGGCAACGCGCGGCCCGTCGATTGCAACTGCGGACATGATTGGGTTTCCTCTTCGGATGGACAGTGTGACTCAGGCCGGCATGGCGTCGCGCCCGGATTTACGCAATCGATAATAGTCCCACAGCAATCGCGCCGCCACCCCGCGCCACGGTGCCCAGCCCGCGCTGAGTGTCATCGCCTCGCGATTGTCGGGGCGCGTATCGCGATCATGCATCAATCGCAGGGCTTCGCGCAGGGCGAGATCGCCGGCAGGGAAAATATCGGGATGCCCGGTGGCGAACAGCAGATAAATCTCCGCCGTCCAGGGGCCGATACCTTTTTGTGCGGTGAGATGGGTAATGGCGTCATCCGCATGCATCCGCGCGACGGCCGCAAGATCGATGGTGCCGTCCAGAACCGCCACGGCAAGACCGCGCGCATAATCAAGTTTTGCCCGCCCCAACCCGGTGGTGCGCAAACAGGCTTCCGGTTGTGCCAGTAAATTCTCCGGGCTCAGCGGGTCGACGGCGAGCATCAGCCGCCCCCAGATCGCATCGGCACTGGCGATAGAGAGTTGCTGCCCGACAATAATCCGCAGAAGCGAAGCAAAGCCCGGTGCGCGCAACCGCAATTGGGGCCTTGCGCCTGCCGCAACGATGCGTGCAATTTCCGGATCGGCACGGCACAATGCGGCAAGCCCGTCATCAAGATCTGTCTGTTGGCGAATGAGAGCCATGCTTGAACCCGATTTCCGTTTTTTGCGACAAGCTGCGTATGCGTGATCGTCAATCGCCACATCATGGCCCGGTAACCCGTTTCGCGCCAAGCCCGACGGGGTTGTTGCATCTCGGGCATGCCTATGCCGCGCTTGTTGCCGCCGATGCCGCAGACAGCTCAGGGGGTATTTTTCTGTTGCGGATCGACGATATCGACCGCGCCCGCAGCCGGGCTGAATTTGAAACCGCAATTTATGAGGATCTGAGCTGGCTTGGTCTTGAATGGCCCAAACCCGTTTATCGGCAGTCGGATCATCTTGATACGTATCAATCTGCATTGGCTGCGCTTGATGGTTTGGGCGTGCTTTATCCCTGCTTTTGCACAAGGAAGCAGATACAGGAAGAAATCGCGCGCATCAGCGATGCGCCGCATGGCCCCGAAGGGGCGCTTTATCCCGGAACCTGCCGTCATCTTGCTATGGAAACGCGGCGCGAGTGGATCGAAGACGGCCGACCCTTCGCGACGCGAATAGATGTCGCGCGGGCGCTTGCAACGCTTGAGGCGCGGCCCGAATTTTATGAAAGTGGCGCGGGCCCGGATGGTCATCAAGGCCAGATCGCGATACGGCCTGAATTGTTGGGTGATGTGGTGCTCGCGCGGCGCGACATCGGTACAAGCTACCACCTGGCTGTGACAGTGGATGACGCCGCGCAAGGCATAAGCCTTGTGACCCGTGGCCATGATCTGTTTCATGCAACGCATATGCATGTGCTGCTTCAGACCCTGCTTGGTCTTCCGACGCCGGACTATGGGCATCACCGGCTGGTCCGCGATGCGGCAGGGCGGCGGCTTGCCAAACGCGATGCGGCGTTGTCGTTACGGGAATTAAGGGCGCGGGGAATAACCCCTGCTGCAGTCAGAGAAATGGCCCTGCAACGGGTCGCGTAGGCGTGCGGGCTTCTGTTTGTCGGTGAGTATTGCACCATTCGATCAGCGCCTGATAGGGAAGTGGGGGGCTGTAATAATAACCCTGTACCTCGTCGCAGGATTCTTTTTGCAGAATGTCGAGCTGTTCTGTTTCCTCCACACCTTCGGCGATGACGCGCAGCCCCAAACTATGGGCGAGGGTGATGACCGAACGGACAATCGCGATATCATCCGCATTCGCCGACATTTCCGTTACGAATGAGCGGTCGATCTTGAGGCTTGTCAGCGGGAATTGACGCAGATGGGTGAGCGAGGAATAGCCCGTGCCGAAATCGTCCAGGGCTATACCGACGCCGAGCGCGGCGATTTCCACCAGAAGTTGCCGCGCCGCGGTAATATTCTCGGGCACCATGCTCTCCGTGATCTCGACTTCCAGATATTGCGGTGCGAGATCGGTTTTCTCCAGTACGCGCTTGACCATCCGTAACAGCCGGTCATCGCGCAGCAGATTGGCGGAAAGATTGACCGATACATGCTCGATCGGATGCCCGAGCGCATGACATTGTTTCAGATCGCTGCAGGCGCGGTGCATGACCCATTCGGTGAGGGGCTGAATGAGGCCTGACGATTCGGCGATTTGAATGAATTCCGATGGCGGTATCAGCCCATCGGCGGGGTGGTCCCACCGGATGAGTGCCTCAACGCCCTTGATGTCGCCGGTCGCAATATCGATCTGCGGCTGATAGTAGCAAACCAGTTCATCTTGCGCTATCGCGCGGGTAAGTTCGTGTTCGATACGTTTCCGGCGGCGAATTTGCGCATTCATCGTCGCGTTGAAGTTCTGATAGGCCCCTCCGCCGATGCTTTTTGCCCGCTGCAAGGCGAGGGCCGCGTTTTTTTGCAAGGTGTCGGCATCGGTGCCGTTATCGGGGTAAATGCTGACGCCGATGCTGCAGGTGATATTCAGCCGCTGCCCATCGATTTGCAGGGGTTGTTCAACGGTATCGAGAACCTTCTTGGCCAGCGTATCCACATCGCTTGCCTGTTCGACATGATTGGCGATGATCGCAAACTCGTCGCTGCCGAAACGTGCCACGACATCAGTGTTGCGTGTACAGGACAACAGTCTGTGCGCGATGTGGCGCAGCAGCGCATCGCCTGTGGCATGACCGTGCGCGTCGTTCACTTCCTTGAATTTATTAAGGTCGATAAACAGCAGAACGACCTTTTTGTCGGTTCTTGAAGCATGTCGCAGGGCACTTTCCAGCCGCCGCTGAAACTGTGCGCGATTGGCAAGCCGGGTAAGCTGGTCTTCGAATGTCAGTCGACGGACACTCCGCTCTGCCGAGCGGCGCTTGTTCCGTTCGCGCCGCAATTTGCTTGAATGATATTCAAGTTGCTTGCGGGTTTGCTGCAATTCCTGTGTGACCGCCCGCAAATCCTCGATCCGGCGACCGAAAATCAAGTCATAGCGGATATTGCCAACCGCATGTTCGGCGCGTGTGAGTTCCAGATAGCGATAGCCCGCGCGCGCTGACCCCACACGGCAATAACGCCGTATCCCCAGCCGGGCAGTTGGCTGTACTTCCTGTGGCCGCCACCATGACTCAAGGATCCAGCGGTCGTCAGGGTGGATGAGTGTCGCGAAGGGCTGGCCCGCGGGATCATGCGCAGTGCCCGGCTTGCTGCTCAGCATTGTCAGGCCCGCATCGTTCACCAGAACAATGCGCGTATCCTGACAAATGCAGGCAAAATCCGGCGCGCCGGCAACAATATTCTGCGCCGCGGTCAGTTCGCCACTCTGTTTGTCGAGTACTTTCTTGTACGCTGTCACCCGCCTGCACCGCTCAAGTCATAAAACCTAATAGAATGGTCGATTTAAGAGTTTCGGTTCGACAGTTTGTACCTGTCAAAGGGGCAACAAAAAGTTAAGAGGCTTAAAAAAATACCGCCGCTTTAATGCGGGCAGCTAGGCTGGTTGGCGGCGGTTAGCGAGCGTAATTCCGCACAGCACGGCGACAAGGCCCGTCAATGTCGGCCAGGCGGGAATTTCGGCAAGCAGAAGTGACCCAAGCAGGATTGCGATGATTGGATTCATTCCGATGCCAACCGCGACCTGGGTCGGCGAGGCATGCCCAAGCGCCCAGGAATAGATGTAAATCGGAAACGCACCGGCGATCGTGCCAAGAAAGACAATGGTCAGCCAGGCCGAGCCTGACAGGTCAGGCCAGCTCAGCGGCATTATTCCGCTACCCGTGGCGCCCAGCGCCAGCACCAGCCATCCCAGAAACATGGCAAGCGCTGTTACGCGTAATTGCGAGTTGCGCTGGAAGTAGGGCTTGCCGATCACATTATAGCCGGCCCCCAGAAAGACGCCGATACCCATGATCGCATCGCCAAGCAGGGAATTCTCGCCGGTATCGAGCAGGCTTTCCCCCAAGGCCATTGCCACTCCGGCAACCGTCAGGCTGACGCCTGCGGCCTTGTACAGGGTGACCGGCTCGCGGCGCAGCAGCATGCCGATCAGCAGCGTGGCCATTGGTGTTGTGGACAGGATAAGCGCACCCCGTGCCGCTGTTGTAAATTGCAGGCTTGCCGCAAACACGATCGGGTAGAAAGTAAAGTAAAGCAGTCCGAGAAATCCGATCGGCCCCACATCGCGCCAGGGGATCCGCCCGCTTGCGAACAGCCATGCGGCGGGGATGAGGCAGCCGGTGGCAAGGCCGTAACGCAACACCGACAGGCTCGTGGGGTCGACTTCGGTGACGACATAGCGCGTCGCGACGACCATCGCCCCGCCAAGCGTGCCTGCAGTGCCCGCAGCCAGGGCGGGAAGATAATGCTGGAGTCTATTGTCGGACAAGGGGTGTGCGGTTCCGGTTGGCAAATTCATGACGTGGACAAGTTCGGCCTGCCCAGGCGGAGACCTAAGGCCAATAAATCTGTTTGGCAAGCATTCAGGCTGCTACCGGCAAGCTGCTACCGGGCGTTTATCGTGCGCGGCTATTTTCTATCGGCGTAGCTCGATATAATTAATCCGGTGATCGGATGCTTTGTGGATGATGAGATCTGCAAAAGGCCGGGTTGGCAGAATATGGTCGGCGAGGTTCTTGCCATTGATCGTCGACCAAACGAATTGCGCGACATCGCGCAGCTCCCTCTGGTTCAATGTGGCGAAGCGATACAGAAAGGTTTCCGGTGTCGACCGTGCTGCCTCGCACAAGGCGATGAACCGGTCTGTGAACCAGCTTTTTATATCCGCCTCGTTGGCGTCGATATAGATGCTGAAATCAAGGAAATCTGACGGCTTTTCCCGGCTTTCCTCAATGTTGCCCGGTTGCAGCAGATTGACCCCCTCCATAATAACGATATCGGGGGCGGTGATCGGCATGGATTGGTCCGATACGACGTCGTAATAAAAATGCGAATAGACCGGCGCTTCGACAGTCGCGCTGCCCCGTTGCAATTGTTTCAGGAAATCGATGAGTTTTTCCGTATCGAAGCTCTCGGGGAAGCCTTTGCGTTCGAGTAGCCCCCGTGCTTCAAGTTCAGCATTGGGAAACAGAAACCCGTCGGTCGGTACAAGCGCGATTTGCAGATGTTCGGTTGAAAGTTGCAGGGCGTGGCGGAGCAGTTCCGCCATAGTGCTTTTGCCGACGCCGACACTGCCGACCAGACCTATGATAAACGGGATGCGCCTGTCGGCATTGGCAGCCTGGTCGCCCGATGCGGTCATCTGGCGGCGTTTGATCGCGATATGGCGGTTGATGATGTCGGCGATCGGCAGGATCGCTTCCTCGAATTCCTTGCGGTCGTAGGGGATGTCGATTGCCTCGTCCGACAAGCTGTCAATTGCGGGCAAGTTTGCCGCCATTTGCGCCAGCGCCTGCCGATCGTGCCGGTCATAGCTGTTTTTTCTGCCGGACATGAATTCGCCCCTTGAATGCTCACAAGCGAAGAAAAATTAGTCGCTTAAGACTTGGTCAACCATTAAACGTGCCAATATAGCAAGGTAAATCAATGTATTGTCACAGGGCAATTGCTTGACGGTCGGGGCCTGAATATGAGATTCCTGTAACTATGGATGTTCGTTACGAGCTGCGCCGCAGGTTGCGCCCCGCCCTTTTGCCGCTGATCTGTGTCTGCGGTATCGCTTATTTTATTTTCCATGCAGTTCAGGGGGATCATGGGGTGGCGACTTTTGTCAGGCTTGATCAGGAAAATGCGGCACTGGCGCAGACCTATGAAATGCGGCTGAGCGAACGCGAAGCGCTTGAAACAAGGGTTGCGGGCCTGCGTCCGAATAGCCTTGATCTGGATCTTCTCGAAGAACGCGCGCGGGCTTTGCTGGGGCTCGCCCATCCGCGTGACCGTTTGATTTATACCGAGTAGGGAACACGTCAAGGGGCTGGGTTGTTGACGTGATATATTGCCTGAAGAATGAAAGTGCAGAATGATGGCAGCCGCTAAATCGCAAGCAACAGGCAAGAAAACCGGCTCCGGAAAGCCCGCGCCGCGACGTCGCGCGGCGTCTGACAAGGTCGATGGCGAGGCATTGCTGGAATTTTACCGGGAGATGTTGCTGATCCGGCGGTTTGAGGAAAAGGCCGGCCAGATGTATGGCATGGGACTGATCGGCGGGTTCTGTCATCTCTATATCGGGCAGGAGGCCGTCGTTGTCGGTATGCAGGCTGCGATCGAGCCGGGCGATCAGGTGATAACCGGTTATCGTGATCACGGCCATATGCTGGCGACAGGAATGGCGCCCAAAGGCGTGATGGCGGAGCTGACCGGCCGCGCGGGTGGGCTGTCCAAGGGCAAGGGTGGTTCGATGCATATGTTCAGCCATGAGAAGGGGTTCTATGGCGGGCATGGCATTGTCGGCGCTCAGGTGTCGCTTGGCACCGGGCTTGCCTTTGCCAATAAATATCGTGGCAATGATCGGGTGGCGCTTGCCTATTTCGGCGATGGCGCGGCCAATCAGGGGCAGGTCTATGAAAGTTTCAATATGGCCGAGTTGTGGCGCCTGCCCGTCATCTATGTGATCGAGAACAACCAATATGCAATGGGCACGTCGGTCGGCCGTGCCAGCGCGCAGCCCGATCTGCATCTGCGTGGCGAAAGTTTTGGGATTCCCGGCGTTCAGGTTGACGGGATGGACGTGCTGAAGGTGCGCGCGGCGGCGGAGGAAGCGGTCGCCCATTGCCGTGCGGGCAAGGGGCCGATCATCCTGGAGATGATGACCTATCGCTATCGTGGCCATTCCATGTCAGATCCCGCCAAATATCGCAGCAAGGAAGAAGTTCAGAAGGTGCGTGCGGAGCAGGACCCGATCGACAGGGCGCGGCAGATGCTGCTCGACCGGAAGCATGTGGATGAAGCCGCGCTGAAGGAAATCGATCGCGCGGTCAAGGAGGTCGTCGCCGAAGCGGCGGAGTTTGCACAAACCTCTCCCGAACCGGCGGAAGAAGAATTATATACCGATATCTTGCGCTGAGCCCTGCCGGAGATGGCCAGGCATTTGTTGAGCGAAACGGAGTCTGAACGACTATGCCCATTCCCCTGTTAATGCCGGCGCTGTCGCCGACCATGGAGGAAGGCAGCATTGCCAAATGGTTGGTCAAGGAGGGAGACGCCATCACCGCTGGCGACATCATTGCCGAGATCGAGACCGACAAGGCGACGATGGAATATGAGGCGGTGGATGAAGGTGTCATGGGCCAGATCCTGGCGGCCGAGGGGACCGAGAATATTCCCGTCAATGCGCCGATTGCCCTGATTTTGGAAGAAGGGGAGGATGCATCCGCCCTTGATTCGGTTGATCTGGAATCGCTTGCGCCTGCGGTTGAAAGTAAGACCGAACAATCCGAGAAGAAAGCAGCCCCCGGCGATAAGAGCGGGCAGGAAAAAGTACAGCCGCAAGCCGGGTCGGACGTTGAACATACTGCCAGCGAAAAAGCTGATCAGCCTGAAGAGGTGGCAGCACCTGACGCAGCTGAAGTGCCTGAGGGGACAGAATTCGTCAGTATGACGATGCGCGAGGCGTTACGCGATGCGATGGCCGAGGAAATGCGTGCCGATGACGATGTATTCCTGATGGGGGAAGAAGTTGCGCAATATCAGGGCGCCTATAAAATCAGCCAGGGATTGCTTGAGGAATTTGGCGAACGGCGTGTCATCGATACCCCGATTACCGAACATGGGTTTGCCGGTGTCGGGGTTGGTGCGGCCTTCGCCGGGCTAAAGCCCATTGTCGAATTCATGACGTTCAATTTCGCAATGCAGGCGATCGACCAGATCATCAATTCAGCGGCCAAGACGCTATATATGTCGGGTGGCCAGATGGGCGCGCAGATGGTGTTTCGCGGGCCGAATGGCGCGGCCGCGCGCGTCGCGGCGCAGCATTCGCAATGCTATGCTGCCTGGTATGCGCATGTGCCGGGGTTGATCGTCGTTTCGCCTTCCGATGCCGCATCGGCGAAGGGACTGCTTAAATCCGCGATCCGCAATCCCAATCCGGTGGTGTTTCTGGAGAATGAAGTGCTGTATGGCCGGTCGTCCGATGTGCCGGTGCTTGACGATTTTACGCTGCCGCTCGGCAAGGCGCGGATCGTCCGGGCCGGTACGGATGTCACGATCGTGTCTTTTTCGATCGGTGTGGCAAAGAGCCTTGAGGCGGCCGATGCGCTGGCCGAGGAAGGCATATCGGCCGAGGTGATCGATCTGCGGACTTTGCGGCCCATGGATGTGCCTGCCATTATTCGTTCGGTCAAGAAGACCAATCGCTGCGTCACGGTCGAGGAAGGCTGGCCGCAATCGGGTATCGGCGCGGAAGTCGCCGCGGCGCTGATGGAGCAGGCATTCGATTATCTTGACGCGCCTGTGACGCGGGTCGCGGGCAAGGATGTGCCGATGCCCTATGCCGCCAATCTGGAAAAGCTGGCTTTGCCGCAGCCTGCCGATATCGTCGCGGCTGCAAAAGCCGTTTGTTACGTTTAGGGAGCGCGGACCGTGCCGATTACCCTGACCATGCCAGCCCTGTCGCCGACGATGGAGGAAGGTGCGCTCAATAAATGGCTCGTCAAGGAAGGCGACGAGGTGCGCGCCGGTGACATCATTGCCGAGATCGAGACCGACAAGGCGACGATGGAATTCGAGGCGGTCGATGAGGGCCGTATCGGCAAGCTGCTGGTTGGCGAGGGGGAAGAGGGAATTCCCGTCAACACGCCAATTGCGGTGATGCTGGAGGAAGGGGAGGATGCGGATGCGCTGTCAGGCTATACGCCTGAAGAAGGCAACGCCAAGCCCGGCGCGGGTGAAGCAGATGCCCCACCTCCCTCCCAAGGAAGTGACGATACAGCCCATGACCAGGATCCTGGTCCCGAGGAAGAGCCACAGAAAAAATCCAAATCCGCATCGGATAAAAAATCCGCTGGTAAAACGGCCACGACGAACCGAACAAAATCGCGCTCCTCCGTCAAACGCGAAGATGGCGGACGAATCTTTGCAAGCCCGCTTGCGCGCCGGATCGCGGCGCAAAATGATCTTGACCTCGCCTTGCTGGACGGTACCGGGCCGAATGGCAGGATCGTCAAACGTGATGTTGAGGCAGCGCTTGAATCCGGCGTCGCGGAGAAGCCACAAGAAGCCAAATCTGCCCCTGCCGAAAAAGCCGAAGGCAAGGCAGCGGCCGTCACGCTGCCGTTTGCGGAAGGCAGTTACGAGGAAATCAAGCATACGCCGATGCGCAAGACAATCGCGCGGCGGATCACGCAGTCGAAACAGACGATCCCGCATTTCTATCTCACGATCGACTGTGCGCTCGATGCGCTGCTTGCCCTGCGGCGCGATCTCAATGATCGCGCGGCGCGTGACCAGGAAAAACCCGCCTACAAGCTCAGCGTCAATGATTTCATCGTCCGTGCTTCGGCGCTCGCGCTGCGCCGGACGCCGGATGCGAATGCGTCCTGGACCGACAGCGTTATGCTGCGTCACAAGCATGCCGATATCGGGGTTGCGGTGGCGATCGATGGCGGGCTGATCACCCCGATCATCCGTTCAGCGGAAACCAAAGGGCTTGCGGAAATCTCGAACGAGATGCGCGATCTCGCCGGGCGCGCGCGCGAACGCAAGTTGAAGCCGGAAGAATATGAAGGGGGCACCTTCTCGATTTCCAATCTCGGCATGTATGGCATCAGCGAATTTTCCGCCGTAATCAATCCACCCCACAGCATGATATTGGCGATCGGCGCGGCCGAGCAGCAGCCGGTGGTGAAAGACGGCGCGGTGGCTGTTGCGACGATCATGCGCTGCACCCTGTCCTGCGATCATCGGGTTGTCGATGGTGCGCTGGGGGCCGAGTTTCTGAACGTGTTCAAGGGTTTCATCGAGGATCCGGTAACCATGCTGCTATAGCGGCGCGCGCACCGGACGGAGAGCTTTTATGGCAGCGGATGCATACGATCTGGTGGTGATCGGCGGGGGGCCGGGCGGGTATGTCGCGGCCCTTCGCGCCGCGCCGCTTGGGCTGGACACAAGATGCGTCACCCCGGCAGGCGGGGGGCCGGGCGGTTATGTCGCGGCCATTCGCGCCGCGCAGCTTGGGCTGAACACCGCCCTTGTAGAGCGGGCCGAGCTTGGCGGCATCTGCCTTAACTGGGGCTGCATTCCGACCAAGGCGCTCTTGCGGTCGGCGGAAGTTTTTCATCTTGCCCGGCATCTCGACGCGTATGGGGTTGCTGCCGATAATGTGCGCTTCGATGCGGCAAAAATCGTCAAGCGCAGCCGCGAGGTGGCGGCAAGGCTGAATGCCGGGGTGACGCATCTTCTGAAAAAGAACAAGGTGACGGTCATCAGGGGAGAAGCAAAGCTGTCCGCCCCGGACACGGTTGCTGTATCGCTTGCTGACGGTGGACAGGCCGAACTGTCCGCATCGCATATCATTCTGGCGACCGGCGCCCGGGCGCGTCAATTACCCGAACTGGAGACGGATGGAAAGCTGATCTGGTCCTATCGCGAGGCGATGGTGCCCGAGGAAATTCCCGCCTCGCTTCTGATCGTGGGCTCAGGGGCGATCGGTATTGAATTTGCAAGCTTTTACCGCACGCTGGGGGCTGAGGTCACGGTTGTCGAAATGCTCGACAGGATTTTGCCGGTTGAAGACGCAGAAATTTCCGCCCTGGCCGCCAAGGCGTTCAAGAAGCAGGGGATGACGTTGCATACCGGGGCGACGGTGGCGGCGATGACGCTGAAAAAGAATGCGGTCGAGGTGACGCTTGAGCTGTCCGACGATCAGGAACAGATAGTGACGGTTGACCGGGTCATCATGGCGGTTGGCATTACCGGCAATATCGAGGGGCTGGGGCTCGAAGATCTCGGCGTTTCGGTTGATCGCGGCCATATCGTGACCGATGAATGGTGTGCGACCTCAGTCGAGGGGATCTATGCCATCGGGGATGTTGCCGGGCCGCCCTGGCTGGCCCATAAGGCGAGCCATGAAGGCGTATTATGCGTTGAACATATTGCGGGAGAGGGAATGCTGCATCCGCTCGATGTGCGCAATGTGCCTGGCTGCACCTATTGCACGCCACAGATTGCGAGTGTCGGATTGACGGAAGCCGCGGCGGAAGAGCAGGGCTACAAGGTGCGGGTCGGGCGCTTTCCCTATGTTGGTAATGGCAAGGCAATTGCCATGGGCGATACAGAGGGGCTGATCAAGACCGTATTCGATGCCGCGACGGGTGAATTGCTCGGCGCGCATATGATCGGGGCAGAGGTGACAGAGCTCATACAGGGTTATTGTGTCGCGAAAACCCTTGAGACAACGGAAGCCGAATTGATGCATACGATCTTTCCGCATCCGACATTGAGCGAGATGATGCATGAGAGTGTGCTCGACGCCTATGGCCGGGCACTGCATTTCTGACAAGCCCTTATAGATAGTAGGCTGGCCGCACAGGCCGAAACGGAACCCCATGGCGCTGGAAAGCTATTTCGTACACGGTCAGTCGCGGTTCGACCCGCCGCCCTTGTCGGTCGGCCGCAAGCTGATCGAGTTGAACTGGCCGCTGGTGATCCTGCTTGCCGCGATTGCGGGGGTAGGCGGAGCGATGCTCTATTCCGCCGCCGGTGGATGGGAGCCGTGGAGCGCACGGCACCTGACCCGTTTCGGGCTCGGGTTGATCCTCATGCTTGGTGTCGCGGTGCTCGATATCAGGATCTGGATGCGGCTTGCCTACCCGATTTACTGGCTGTCGCTTGCTTTGATTGTCTGGGTTGAACTGGCCGGCGCCACCGGGATGGGCGCGCAGCGCTGGATTGACCTTGGTGTCATTCAGTTGCAGCCCTCAGAGCTCATGAAAATCGCGCTCGTGCTTGCTTTGGCGCGCTACTATCATGGGCTTGAGCCGGGGCAGGCATCGCGTCCGCTGCGATTATTGCCGCCCCTGGCGCTTGTTGCTTTGCCGACTGTGCTGGTTTTGCGGCAGCCCGATCTTGGCACCGCGATCCTGATCGTCAGTGGTGCGGCGGGCATTCTGTTTCTGGCGGGTGTGTCGTGGAAATATTTTGCGGCGGCGCTCGGCGGATTGTTGGGGGCGTTGCCGATTGCCTGGCGGTTCCTGCATGATTATCAGAAAGACCGGATTCTGACGTTTCTCGATCCCGAACGCGATCCGCTTGGCGCGGGCTATCACATTCTGCAGTCAAAGATCGCATTCGGTTCAGGTGGTGTCAGCGGGAAGGGCTTTATGGCCGGAACGCAAAGCCATCTTGATTTTCTGCCCGAAATGCAGACCGACTTTATCTATACGATGCTGGCCGAGGAATTCGGCCTGCTTGGGGCTTTATGCCTGCTGTCCCTTTACATGCTGGTGATCAGTTATGGCTATCTGCTGGCGTTCCGTGTGCGGCATCAATTCGGTCGGCTTGTCATATTGGGTGTCACCCTGACCTTTTTCCTGTACGTTTTCATCAATGCGGCGATGGTGATGGGGCTTGTGCCGGTTGTCGGCGTGCCGATGCCGTTTGTGTCCTATGGCGGAACGGCGATGCTGACTTTACTGTTCGGATTTGGCTTGTTGCTCAGTGCGTCAGTACATCGCGGTGTGATTATTCCCACTCATCCGCATGCGCCGCTATAATCGCTAGCCAAGGTCTGCATAGACGGGCCGATAGCGAGAGTAGGAGGTGGAGTAATGAGTGAACAGTTGAATGATGCCGAACTTGTCGGATTTCTGAACAGCCTGCTTGAAGCCGAACGCGCCGGTACGAAAGCTGCGCGTTTGTTCCACAAGGATCATGGGGACAGCACAGCGGGCAGCCTGATCGATACGGTTTATCACGACGAAGCCTGGTGCTGTGGCATGTTGAGCGGGCGGATTGAGGAGCTGGGCGGAAAACCCACCGAAAATACCGGCGATTTCTTTGAAAAAGTCGCCGCGAAGGACGGGCTTGAAGCGCGCCTGTCCTTTCTCAATCGCGGTCAGGCCTGGGTTGTGCGCAAGCTTGAGGAGATCATCCCCACCCTGCCGTCGGGCGGCTTGCGGGACGATCTTGACGATATGCTGCGTCGTCATCGCGTGAATATCGCCGATTGCGACCAGTATCTTGAGCAGTCCCGGACGCGTTAGGCTGGTTGCGCTGCGCAAACTTTCTTCCGGGCAACCATCACAACTGCGCGAGAAGCCATTCTTGAAGGTGTGTGCGTCTCTTATAGTTAGCGTCGTTTCAGGGGCTTTAGGCCCCGGGCAGTCCGGAAGATAACTTGATGAGCGCGGAATCGGTTTTGCAGCTTGAAGCGGCAATCAGGCTTGGCTGTTTTCTGGCCGTCTTTCTGAGTGTGTGGGGGTGGGAAACCGCCGCGCCGCGTCGCGCCAGGACGGCGCGGCATTGGTTTCGCTGGGGGAATAATCTTGCGGTCGCGGTTGTGAACGGTTTGTGCTTGCGGCTGCTTTTTCCGCTCATCGCCACCACATTCGCAGTTTACGCGAATGCCCGCGGCTGGGGGCTGTTGCCCTTGCTTGGTTTGCCCGGCTGGCTCGCGGGGGTGATCGCATTCCTGCTGCTCGATCTGGCGATTTACGGCCAGCATGTGGTGTTTCATGCGGTACCTGCCTTTTGGCGGTTGCACCGTATGCATCACACCGATCCCGGATTCGACCTCACCACCGCCTTGCGTTTCCATCCGCTGGAAATTGTACTGTCGATGGGTTTCAAGCTGCTGCTCGTTGCGCTGCTTGGGCCGCCGGCAATTGCCGTGCTGATATTCGAGATCATGCTGAACGCAACCGCCATGTTCAATCATGCAAATGCCTATTTGCCGCCGCCTGTCGACCGATGGGTGCGACTGCTGCTTGTCACCCCGGACATGCACCGGGTGCATCATTCGGTCTATCGTGATGAGACCGACAGCAATTTCGGTTTCAATCTGCCCTGGTGGGACCGGGTCTTTGGCACCTATCGCGCGCAGCCACGCGGCGGACATGAAAATATGCGGATCGGGATTGAAGGCTTTTGCGCACCGCGCGATGTATGGCTGGACAAGCTGCTCTTGCAGCCATTGCGTGACATGCCAACTGACACGGCCGGGCGCAGAAAGCGCGAGTGAGGCAGTCGCGGTTGTCCCGTGTCACTTTAATTTTTTCCCAACGGTCACTAATTTATAAACCTGTTAATTATTGGCAGCTTTTTGCCAAATCATAAAGGTTGGGCTGGACCCCGGGGTTCAGTTGGTCTTGAATATATTGGATTGGTTCCCTTGTGCCATCGGTTGCGTAACTTTTGGGGGTGGTGCATGCGCAAGGCACGTCAGCATGCGGTGTTCAGATGACAGAAACGGAAAGCTATGGTCGGCGCGCGATAGAATTTGTCGAACGGGTGCGCGGCCTGTCATCTCCCGATGAAATCGCTGCCATGACGCAGCTGGAATTTGCAAGTTTCGGCTTTTCCAATGTGTCTGTTTTCGATCTGCAGCATCGGCCCGGCAGCAACGGCTTTCATATGCTGATGAACAGCCGGCCGCAAAGCTATGTCGAGCAATATGAGGAAGAGAATTGTGCGATGCGCGATCCGGTTCTGCTGGAATTGCGGCATACGCTCAAACCTTATTCCTGGTCCGATGTCAAAAGCCGCCGCAAACTCAGCCGTGATGAGCAATCGGTTCTTGAAAGCGGTCGCGAGTTCGATGCGGTGGAAGGCGCGGTCGTGCCGATTGTGTCCACGCGCGGGCCAATCGCAGTTGTTGCCCCGTGCGGGCGCGAGCCCGATATTTCCCCTTCCGCATTGGCTGCCATCGAACTGATCAGTATTTACGCCAATAACGCATTGCAGCGGGCGGTTGTGGAGCCGCGGCGGGAAAATCGGACGGGAAAGATGTTGTCGCCAAGAGAAAGAGAAGTCCTGCAATGGGTCGCAGCCGGCAAGACCGATGATGAGATCGCGGAGATATTGACCCTGTCTGCGACGACGGTCGCAACGCATGTCAATCGCGCGATGCAGAAATTGCAGGCCTTTCGCAGACCCTTCGCTGTTGCCGAGGCCATTCGGCTCGGTGAGATCGTGATCTAGAAACGGGTCCTGCGATTTTGTCGCCGGAAAAGAAAAGTTTCCGGCAATTTCAATCTAACATACTGATATACTTAGAAAAAATTTTGGATATGCGCTTTGTCCTAGATTCCTAGGATAACGCTGAAACCGGAATTTGCGCCATCATACCCATCGACCGCAATCATGTGGGAGACTTGGGGAATGGCTATTGTCGTGCGCGGCAGCGAACGGGTGAAATATCCTGAACTCTTCAACAAGATGTTCAGGCTGCGATATGAAACCTTTGTTTGCAATCGTGGTTGGGCTCTGCCTCACCGCAATGGCCTTGAGATCGATGAATATGATACCGACGACACGGTTTATTTCATCGCCCTCGACGGTGAGGGAAACATTGAATCCACACTCAGGATCACGCCGCCTTGCGCGGGGGGCCTGACGGAAGATTGTTTCCCTCACCTGGTCGAAAGTTCGGCCAACCTTTCCAGTCCTTCGGTCTGTGAATTGACCCGCTATATTGTGGTGCCGCGTCGCTATCAAGGGATTGATGAACGGGCGCATAAGACAGCCATTCTGGTTACCATGCTGGAATGGGCGCTGGCGGAAGGAATGACCGCGATCCGCGCGGTCACCGATATTGAAATCCTGACAGAATTTCTGACCATTTGCCCGCTGATCGAGCCGCTCGGCCTGCCGACTGCTTATGGCGGCGGCTATGATGCGCCGGGCGGTGGGGTCGCGATCGCCGTGTCGATTCCCGTGCAGCTGGCCGTGCTTGAGGACTTCCGCCGTTACGGCCAGATACCGAGCAGAGTGGCTGCGGAATAGCAGACGACAACTTCCAGTAGTTGAAAGGGAGTCAAAAATGACAAAGCTTGCCCGCCCGATCACCCGTGATGAAGTCCATACCTATAACAGAGCCGGGTTTGTGCTCCTGCGTGGCGTTTTGGATTTGCAGACGGTCAACCGGTTTCGCCGCTCGATGGATCAGGCGATCGCCTCGCTTGCCGACAGCCCGGCTGGTTATAATGTCAGTGAGGTGACCCGCGCGGCCGAAGCCTGTGATTTTGACGCGCTGCAAAGTAACAGCGACGGTCAGCACGATCTTGCCGGTATGGTGGCGCATATCAAGGCTACTGAAAAACCGCTGCTGCTCGACCCGGTAGAGGGGAAGGGAAGCTTCCTGCTTGATACCGGCGTCGCGGCGCGTATCCGGGAGTTCCGCAAATTGTGCCTGTCGGGGGTACTGCCTGAAATCGCCGCAGCCTTCCTTGATTCCGAAGCGGTCAATTTTTTTGGCGATCAGATTTTTGTCAAGGAACCGGGCACCCGCGAGCGAACCGCATTTCATCAGGACTCCACATATTTCAATATCGAAGGGGATCAATGCTGTGTCGTTTGGGTGCCGGTCGATCCGGCAAGCTATGAGACCGGCACCATGCTCTATGTCCGGGGGATCGACGGCAAGGCGCAGGATTACCAGCCCAACACTTTCGTCTCCCACGCCTCGCTACCTGGTGCGGAAGGGGCCGAGCTGCCCGACATCGAAAATAATCTCGATGCCTATGATGTGGTTCATTTCGATGTCGAGCCGGGGGATGTGCTTGTTCACCATTACAAGACGATCCATGGCACAAGTGGCAATGCCAGCCGCTATCAGGTGCGGCGTGCGGCCTCGCTGCGCTATTGCGGTGATGATATCCGGTATCGCGCGCGGCCTTACGCGCCAAAACAACTGCATCTTCAGTATGAGCCACGGGATGGCGACCCCCTGGGTGGGCCTGATTTCCCCATAGTCTGGCAGCGCACACCGGCGCAGCAGGCCGCCTGACCGGCCTGCTGCGCGATCAGGGAGCCTTTTTGCGCTTTGCGATAGGGCTGTTGATTGCCGACGTTGCGCCTTGCCGTGGCGGAGCGCCTGTTTTCTTTGTCCAAGCATCTGCTTCCCAATCCGCGCTTTTCTGCCTATAGGAAGGGTGGCGGAATAACCTTGTGCTCTTCAGGCACGGTTTTACCGCGTGGTACATGGCTGGTTGATAGGACATGCATGGCATTGGAAGTCTGGCTGCTGTTATTTGCGATTTGCTTGCTGCTGTTTGTGTCGGCTTTGTTTTCGGGATCCGAAACCGCGCTGACCGCGGCGCAGCGGCCGCGTATTCACCGCATGGTGACGCAAGGCAATAGCAGGGCCAAGGTGACCGAAAAGCTGATCGCCAATCGCGAGCGGCTGATCGGGGTGATCCTGCTGGGCAATAACCTTGTGAATATTCTTGGTTCGGCGCTTGCGACCAGTCTGATGCTGCGCCTGTTCGGCGATGTCGGGGTCGTCTATGCCACGCTGATGATGACCGCGCTTGTCGTTATCTTCGCGGAAGTATTGCCCAAGACCTATGCGATCGCACAGCCCGAACGGGTTGCGCTTGCGGTTGCGCCGGTGATGCGCGGGGTCGTATGGGTGTTTTCCCCGGTCGAGCGCATGGTCAGGGTGATTGTACAGGCAAGCCTACGGCTGCTGGGCTATGATCCCGACGCACAGGAACTTGATTTTTCCGCTCATGAGGAACTGCGCGGGGCGGTCGATCTGCATCACCGGGAAGGCGCTGTGCGCAAGCGCGAACGCGATATGATCGGCGGCATCCTCGATCTTGATCAGGTCAGTGTGGCCGATGTGATGGTACACAGGCGGAATATCCATATGGTCGATGCAGGACTTCCGCCTGCCCAGATTATCGATCAGGTGCTTTCAAGTCCCTATACGCGCGTGCCTGTCTATGCGGAAAATTCGGAAAATATTGTGGGCGTGCTGCATGCCAAGGATTTGCTGCGCGCCCTGACCGCACAGCATGGGGTCGTGACTGATGGCGCAGAGCCAATGCTTGAATTGCAATCGGTCATGGTCGATCCGTGGTTTGTTCCTGAAGCGACGACACTACGCGCGCAGCTTATGGCGTTTCTGTCAAAGCATAATCATTTCGCCCTGGTGGTGGATGAATATGGGGCGTTGATGGGGCTTCTCACCCTTGAGGATATCCTTGAAGAAATCGTTGGTGAAATCGCCGATGAGCATGATGTCGCGGTGCGCGGTGTGAGGCCGCAGGCGGACGGAACCCTGATTGTGGACGGCAAAGTGGCGATTCGCGATCTCAACCGGGAATTTGACTGGCGGTTGCCCGATGAGGAAGCCACCACGATAGCCGGGCTTGTTATCCATGAGGCGCAGGCGATCCCCGAGGAAAAGCAGACATTTATCTTCTATGGCTTCAAATTTGAAGTGCTGCGCCGTCAGCGCAATGCCATTGCCGAATTGCGGGTGACCCCACCGGCCATGCCGCGATAATAACTGACAATGAATTCCCGCAAGGCGGAGGTAAAGCCGCCGCGTCGGGGGCGGCCGGCAATTTCAGAACAAAGATCGTTCAGATCGGTTTCTTCGCGGTTGCAGATTTCTTCCAGCGCCTGCCAAAGGCTGGGTTCCAGGCGGACACTGGTGCGATGGCCCGCGATCGTGACATTCCGTAGAACAAGCGACGACATCTTTCCCCCAAGAAATTATGTCAATTGATCCCACTATGCCGTGGCAGGATACCCGTATATGTATGTAGATTCAATATCTACAACTATAGATATTTAGCCTGTTCAACTCCTTTGGGTTTCAGCGGGCGTCTTCGTCGTCAGTGCCAGGGCGTGTACCGGGCCGTCGAGCAGGGGTTTCAAGGCGGCCATGACGAGCCGATGCCGCGCCACGGGCGGCAAGCCTGTAAAACGCTCAGACACGATTGTCAGGTGAAAATGCGTCTCGCCTGTTTCATTGGCGCCCGCATGTCCGGCATGCTTTTCGGAATCGTTGACGATGTCGAGGGATTTTGGTGCAAACTGATCCTCGATGATCTGGCGAATATCATCTGCAACGGACATCGGTCGGTTTCCTTTCTGACACGCATGGCACGAAGAATAAGGGCGATAAACCTGCCGGAACAGGATCGGGCGCAATCTGGGTCACTGCCCGATCAGTGTAATGGATAGCTTGAAATCACCCTGGCCCGGCAACATAATTGATTTGCAATGAAGTTTATACGCGACATTGACCGGATAAGAATAAAACCGCGCCGACAGGCGAGAGTGCGGCGCGATACCCCTGTGTGCGAATGGGATGGATGCGCGCTTGCCGGGGAACATCGTGCACCGAAGGCGCCCAGCCAGCTGCGAGAGTATCGCTGGTTCTGCACGGAACATGCACGCGCCTATAATCGTAACTGGAATTTCTTCGCCGGGATGAGCGAATCAGAGGTGAGGCACTATATCAAGGGCAATGCCACCGGCCACCGCCCGACCTGGTCGATGGGTGCGCAGACTGGCCAATCCGGCGATGATCGCTGGCGTGATGCTTTTGACGATGCTTTTGATGTTTTCGGTGAACCGGGCGGCACCGGGCAGGCGGAGGGGCCGCGCCCCGCGGCGCGCCGCCGGTTCCCCCCACGGGTGCTTGCCGCATTCGATAGTCTGGGGCTTGAGCAGACCGCAACCTTGCAAGAAGTCAGAGTGCGGTATAAGGAGTTAGTAAAGCGGTTCCATCCCGATGCAAATGGTGGCGACAGAACGATGGAAGGCCGGTTGGAGCAAGTCATCCAAGCCTATAATCATCTTAAAGCCAGCGGCATTGAATGAACCTGCGGGACCCCGCGGGCACGCACAGGCGTTGTTTCGCACAAGATTGGAAGTGTTGCAATGACGGTAGAACCCACCGCCAGTACGTTTATCGACGCGCCCGATGTCACCGCATCGGTCCGCGATCTGTTTGGTATCGATTCCGATATGCAGGTGCCTGCCTTCTCGGAAGGCAACGAATATGTGCCTGATCGTGATGAAACCTATCTGTTCGATCGGGAGACGACGCTGGCAATTCTGGCGGGGTTCGCCTTCAATCGCCGGGTGATGATCCAGGGCTATCACGGCACCGGCAAATCGACCCATGTGGAACAGGTGGCGGCGCGCCTGAACTGGCCTTGCATCCGGGTCAATCTGGACAGCCATATCAGCAGGATCGATCTGATCGGCAAGGATGCGATCGTGCTGCAGGATGGCAAGCAGGTGACCGAATTCCGCGAGGGCATTTTGCCCTGGGCGCTGCAGCACCCCTGTGCGCTTGTATTTGATGAATATGATGCGGGTCGGCCCGATGTGATGTTCGTTATCCAGCGTGTGCTGGAGGTGGATGGCAAGCTGACGCTGCTTGATCAGAACAAGGTGATCAGGCCGCATCCTTTCTTCCGCCTGTTTTCAACGACCAATACGATCGGGCTTGGCGATACCTCGGGTCTTTACCACGGCACGCAGCAAATCAATCAGGGGCAGATGGATCGCTGGAATATCGTGACAACGCTGAACTATCTGCCGCATGACGCGGAAGTCGATATCGTCCTGTCGAAATCGCCTTCCTATGACAGCGAGGTTGGCAAGAAAACGCTTGCCGATATGGTGACGGTTGCCGATCTTACCCGCGCGGCCTTCATGAATGGCGATATCTCGACCGTGATGAGCCCGCGAACGGTGCTGACCTGGGCGGAAAACGCCTCGATTTTCAATGATGTCGGATTTGCGTTCCGCTTGACCTTCCTCAATAAGTGCGATGAGCTGGAGCGGCCGACGGTCGCGGAATTCTATCAGCGCTGCTTCGGGGAAGAACTGCCTGAATCGGCGGCGCATATCACGATGAGCTAGGGCCCGGGCGATGCGATTGCCGGGCGCAGGGACATGAGCAAGCAAGATACCGAAAGTCCGGTCGAGCCCTTTAAAAGGGCGCTGACATCCGCTGTGCGCAGTATTGCCGAGGAGCCGGAGCTGCAGGTCAGTTTCGGCACCGAGCCGACCGGTGTGCGCGGGGATCAGGTGCGCTTGCCCCTGCCGCCACGCGATCTGCCGGCTGATGAGGTGGCGCGTATTCGCGGGGCTGCGGATGCCTGTTCCCTGCGGTTGCGTCATCATGACGATAATCTGCATCGTAGACATGCGCCAATGGGGCCGACGGCGCGCGAGGTGTATGAGGCGGCCGAACAGGCGCGGGTGGAAGCGATCGGCTCACGGGCGATGCGCGGCATGGCGCGCAATCTGGAAGCCGCGCTCGAACATCGTTTCGCGGAAAAGGGTTTCAGCACGGTCAATGACAAGGCTGATGCGCCGCTTGCGGATGCGGTGGGGCTGCTCGTGCGCGAAAAGCTGACCGGCAAGCCGCCACCGCCTTCGGCCGAAAATATCGTTGAGTTGTGGCGCCCTTTCATCGAAAGCCGCGCGGGTGAGGATCTGGCCGAATTGGATGGCTGTATCGGCGATCAGCAGAAATTCGCGCGTCTGACCCGCAAGATCATCGCCGGGCTTGAACTGGCCGACGAGCTTGGCGAAGACAGCCAGGATCAGGAGGATTCCGATGAGGAAGGCTCTGAATCCGAAACTGAGAATCAGGGGGATGAGGCAGGCGAGGCCGGGCAGCCCGAAGGCAGCACGTCCGAGGAAATGGAATTTGTCGATGGCGAAGGCGAGGAAGGCGAAGGCCAGACCGTCATGGTCGAGACGGATGAAGAGATTGACGGGCTGGAAGCGGATGAAAATTCCGAAGGCGACAGGCCCTGGCGTCCCGAAGCGGGCGACGATGCGGTGCGCCGCCGGCCCAATTATACGGCCTTTACCACTGACTATGACGAGGAGATAGAGGCGGAAGAGCTGTGCGAGGCGGAAGAGCTGACCCGGTTGCGGCTCTATCTCGATCAGCAGTTGCAGCAGTTTCAAAGCGTTGTCGGCCGGCTTGCCAACCGCTTGCAGCGCAAATTGATGGCGCAGCAGGAGCGGTCGTGGGAGTTCGACCTTGAGGAAGGCATGCTCGATGCCGCAAGGCTGCCGCGCATAATCATGGATCCCTTCCATCCGCTGTCATTCAAGCAGGAACTCGATATGGAGTTTCGCGACACGGTGGTGACGTTGCTGCTCGATAATTCCGGCTCGATGCGTGGCCGGCCGATCATGGTCGCGGCGATGTGCGCCGACATTCTGGCGCGCACACTTGAGCGCTGCTCGGTCAAGGTGGAGATTTTGGGCTTCACCACCCGCGCCTGGAAGGGCGGGCAGGCGCGCGAGAAATGGCTGTCGGAAGGCAAGCCCGCAAATCCCGGGCGGCTCAACGATCTGCGCCATATCGTCTACAAGGCTGCCGATTCGCCCTGGCGGCGCGCGCGCAAGAATCTCGGCCTGATGATGCGCGAAGGGCTGTTGAAGGAAAATATCGATGGGGAGGCTTTGTCCTGGGCGCATGACCGGCTGATGGCCCGCCCCGAGCAGCGCCGCATTCTGATGGTGATTTCCGATGGTGCACCGGTCGACGATTCCACATTGTCGGTCAATCCGGGCAATTATCTGGAGCGGCATCTGCGCGAGGTGATCGAGTGGATCGAAACCCGCTCGCCGGTCGAGTTGCTGGCCATCGGGATCGGACACGACGTGACGCGCTATTACAAGCGCGCGGTCACCATCGTCGATGTCGAGCAGCTTGGCGGGGCGATGACCGAAAAACTGGCCGAGCTTTTCGACGAGGAAGCCGCCCGGCGTTTTGAGGCCGAACAGAAGCGCGCCGGCCAGCCATCGCGCAAGCCAGCACGGCGCGCGCAACGATAACCGCCACCCGATTAGGGGATTGCTGCATCGATGGGTGCCTTTGCAAGCCGGAAGATCCTACAGCATATTGTCCTGGCTGCGGTGCTGTCGATATGCGGTGGCTGTGCGGGGCAGGCGGTCGCGGCCGGTGAGGGGGAGGGGGCGTTATCCCTGTCGGTCAAGCCATACCACCCTGATCCTGATGATCGCCGGCGGCTGACATTCGGCCCGCTGACATATGCGGGGGGGATCGAGATCAGCTCCGATCAATCGGTGTTTGGCGGATACTCCGGGCTGATCGTCAGCGGCGACGGGCAGTCAATTCTGGCTGTGTCGGATGCGGGGCACTGGCTGCGCGCAAACCTCATCTATAGCGACGGATGGCTTACAGGTATCGAGGCGGCCCAGATCCTGCCGCTGCGCGGTCCAGATGGCCGCCCGCTGCGTGGAAAAGGGGCAGGCGATGCGGAAGCGATTGCGCGCCTGCCGGGCACGGATTTCCACGGTGAGCTGCTTGTCGGGTTTGAGCGCCGTCACCGCGTGCTGCGCTACCGACATGAGGCCGGGGGGCAGATTGTGCCGCTGGGGCCTGTGAGCGTGCCGACAAGATTGGCGGACGCACCATCGAACAAGGGTATCGAGGCGCTGCTTGTTCTGGCCGATGGCCGGACATTGATGATCACCGAGCGGATGCTTGACCAGGATGGCAATCTGCTTGGCTGGTTGCAGCAAACAGGGGAGGCGGCGCGGCCGCTTCGCGTGGCGCGAACAAACAATTTCGACGTTACCGATCTGGCGCAGCTGCCGGACGGGGATCTGTTGCTGCTGGAGCGGCGCTTTACGATTGTGGGGGGCGCGGCGATGCGATTGCGCCGTATCGCGGCAGATAAACTGGCGCAATCCGCGCCACTGGATGGTGAAACCCTGCTGATCCTTACAGCCCGCAACGGAATCGACAATATGGAAGGGCTTGATATCCGGCGGACAGCGGCGGGGGAGACGCTGCTCTACATCATGTCGGACGATAATTTCAGCAGCGCGCAGAAAACATTGCTGCTGACATTCCGGCTCAATCCTTAAGCATCGCTGCTCAGCAGCACACCGATTGGCCGTAACCGGTGCGAATCAGTTTGCACCGATCAGCTTGCGGCAACTTCCGTCTTGCGGCGGATTTCGCGCTTGATGCGCTGCGCATGCAGGGAGAGGTCGCGATCGCGCGCCGCCAGCAGAAACTTGTCCAGCCCGCCCTTATGATCGACACTGCGCAGGGTTTTGGCGCAGATCCGGAAACGGACGGAACGGCCAAGCGCATCGCTCGTCAGGGAAACATTGCACAGATTGGGCAGGTAGCGCCGGCGCGTCTTGTTTTGCGCGTGGCTGACATTATTGCCGGTCTGGACGGTTGTTCCCGTAAGTTCGCAACGGCGGGCCATTGGCTTGTTCCCTGACTATTCCTGTGCGTGATGCTTGAATGCTATCGAAAAAGCCCGCACGCGGCGGGTTTTCAAGCCGCGATGATTATCGTGCGACGGCCCGCTGGTCAAGTCTTTAGCGACGCTTTTCTGCGACTTGCCATCCGGCGTGCGTATAAGGCGCCTATCCGCCCCATCCATAGGCTGTTTCGCGATATTGCCGCGCGCCTTCGCCCTGGCCATCGCTTATCAGCCTTTCAGCGATCGGTTGACCGTCCAAATGCTCCAAAAAACCGATTCCCGGGCCATCTTCGTGAATCCAGATCAGCACGCGGCTGAAACCGGCGGCAACAAGATTGGCGATAGCCGCATTAAACAAACGTCGGCCCACGCCCATCCCCTGACAAATGGGCCGCACGTAAAGCGACTGGATTTCGCCCCGGAACAGGGCCTGTTCCGTGCGGACCGGATCAGCGGCGGTGCCGCAAGCGACAAACCCCATCGGCCCCAATGCGTCATCGTCAGCCAGAAAAATGCCCTGCGGGCTGTGAACCAGCCGCTGTTTCCAGTATTTCAGCCGGCCGTCATAACTGCGCGACAGATCGGCGTCAGCCGATAACAGCCCGCGATAGGCGATATCCCAGCTGTCGGTATGAATGCGTGCAATAGCGGCGGCATCTTCGGGGCGCGCCGCACGAATCTCGATCATCTCAGGCCTTTTTACCCATGCGGCAGGCCCGTTCCGGTGACCGGTCTTCCGCGTCAGCCGGCAATCTCGATCCCTTTATCCGCGATATATGTTTTGAGTTCGCCGCTTTCGAACATTTCGCGCACAATATCGCAACCGCCGATGAATTCCCCCTTCACATAAAGCTGGGGGATCGTCGGCCAGTTCGAAAATTCCTTGATGCCGTTCCGGACTTCCTCATTCTGCAGCACATCGACGCTGCGAAACGGGACGCCGAGATGTTGCAGGATCTGCACAACGGTCGAGGAAAAGCCGCATTGCGGGAATTGCGGTGTGCCTTTCATGAAAAGCAAGACATCGTTGCTGTCCACGGCAATCTGGAATTCGGCCTGCAATTCGCTGTCAATCATGGTGATGTTCCTTTTCTTCCTGAACAGCTAACTAGGCAGTCTGCCGCGCATCGTCAAGTTGCCGCATGTTCGGACATTTGCCGTCCCTGGCGTTAACTTGCCGAGGTTTGCAGCGCCAGGGCATGCAGTTCCCCGCCCATACGGCCCTGCAGCGCGTCATAGACCATCTTATGCTGCTGTACGCGGGTTTTACCGGCAAAGGCCGGTGAGACCACATGTGCCGCGTAATGATCGCCATCGCCGCGCAGATCCTCGATGGAGACTTGCGCATCGGGCAGTGCCTGCTTGATCAGCCGTTCGATTTCCGCTGCATCCATCGCCATCTTCGTCACTCCTCGATATTGGGTGGGGGTGGCCAGCCAGCCCCGCCTGAACGCGCCTGTCAGAGTCGCATAAGTTCCGGTAGCCAATCTTCATGGGCTTGCGTGAGTTCGGCAAGCGGAATTGCGGTGATTCCGTCGATGACAATGTCGCTGCCGCCGACCTTGCCAAGCTGTTGCAGGGGAATGCCGGCATCTGTGGCGGCCGCGCGTAAGCCGGCAGCCTTGTCCGCAGCTGCCGTGACAAGATAGCGTCCCTGATCCTCGCCGAACAGCAGCGCATGCAGCGCGCAATCGGTCGTATCGAGCGCGATGGCGCAGCCGATACCGCCCGCCATCGCCATTTCAATGCCGGCAATGATCAGCCCGCCATCGGAAATATCATGAACCGCATTGACCTGGCCGGCGGTGATTTGCGCGCGCACAAACTCGCCATGCCGCTTTTCGGTGGCAAGATCAACCGGTGGCGGCGCGCCTTCGGTCACATTGGCGATCTCGCGTGCATAGAGCGATTGCCCCAGATGGCCGCGGGTTTCGCCGATGATGAAAAGCAGATCGCCGTCATCGCGCAGGCCGATCGTCGTCATCTGGGCGATATCGTCGATCAGCCCGATGGCGCCGATTGCCGGGGTCGGCGGTATGGCGACGCCATTGGTCTCGTTATAAAGCGACACATTACCCGACACGATGGGCATATCGAGCGCGCGGCAGGCTTCCCCGATCCCTTCGATGCAGCCGACAAATTGACCCATCGTTTCTGGTTTCTCGGGATTGCCGAAATTCAGGCAGTCTGTGGTGGCAAGCGGCTTTGCGCCGACCGCCGACAGGTTGCGATAGGCTTCGGCGATGGCCTGCTTGCCGCCCTCTTTCGGGTCGGCAAGGCAATAGCGCGGGGTGACGTCGGTCGTGGCGGCAAGCCCCTTGCGCGTGCCATGCACCCGCACGACCGCCGCATCGCCACCGGGCCGCTGCACCGTATCGCCCATCACCATATGATCATATTGTTCCCACACCCAGCGCCGGCTGCACAGATGCGGCCCGCCAACCAGTTTCACGATCGTCGCGGCCAGATCGTCAGGCGCTGCAACCGCATCGCTGCCGATTGCCGGTGCGGCGGGCGTCGGCGTCCAGGGGCGCTGATAGACCGGCGCGTCTTCAGCCAGTACATCGACGGGCAGATCGGCGACAATCGCGCCACCATGCTGGATCACGAAGCGCCGCGTATCGGTTGTTTCACCGATTATCGCAAAGTCGAGCTCCCAGCGGTCAAAAATTTCGCGTGCCGCTTCCGTCCTGTCCGGGTGCAGCACCATCAGCATCCGCTCCTGGCTTTCAGACAGCATCATCTCATAGGCGCTCATCCCGGTCTCGCGGCAAGGCACCTTGTCAAGATCAAGCAGCAGGCCAAGCCCGCCCTTTGACGCCATTTCAACCGCCGAACAGGTCAGCCCGGCCGCGCCCATATCCTGAATGGCGATCACCGCATCCCCGGCCATCAGCTCAAGGCAGGCCTCCAGCAGCAGCTTTTCGGTAAACGGGTCCCCGACCTGCACGGTGGGGCGCTTTTCTTCGGATTTATCGTCGAATTCGGCCGATGCCATGCTTGCGCCATGGATGCCGTCGCGGCCGGTTTTCGAGCCGACATAGACGACTGGATTGCCGATACCGCTGGCGGCGGAATAAAATACCTTATCGGCGTCCGCAACGCCGACGCACATGGCATTGACAAGAATATTGCCGTTATAGCCCGCATCGAAATTCACCTCACCGCCCACGGTCGGCACGCCGATGCAATTGCCATAGCCGCCGATGCCTGCCACCACACCCGATACCAGATGCCGGGTTTTCGGGTGTGCCGGATCGCCAAAGCGCAACGCGTTGAGATTGGCGACAGGCCGTGCGCCCATCGTGAATATATCGCGCATAATGCCGCCAACGCCTGTGGCGGCTCCCTGGTAAGGCTCGATAAAGCTGGGGTGGTTATGGCTTTCCATTTTGAAGACCGCCACCTGGCCGTCGCCGATATCGACAATGCCGGCATTCTCGCCCGGTCCGCAAACGACCTGCGTCCCGTCGGTGGGCAATGTGCGCAGCCAGACGCGCGAGGATTTATAGGAACAATGCTCGTTCCACATGGCGGAAAAGATGCCAAGCTCGGTCAGGTTCGGCTGGCGGTTGATCAGGCGCACGATCTGCGCGAATTCATCCTCGCTGAGCCCGTGCGCGGCGATCAGCTCGGCTGTCATTTCCACATTATTTGCGCTCATGACAGGCACTCCACCAGACTGTTGAACATGGCCTGCCCGTCAGTGCCGCCAAGCGCCGGGTCGGCCAGCCGTTCGGGATGCGGCATCAGCCCCAGTACCTTGCGGGCGGGGTCGAAAATCCCCGCGATATCGTTGATCGAGCCGTTCGGGTTGGCGCTGCCGCCCACGACACCCGTTCTGTCGCAATAGCGGAAAGCGACGGAGCCTTCCCCCTCAAGCCGGGCGAGGGTTTCGGGATCCGCGAAATAATTGCCGTCATGATGGGCGACGGGAATACGGATCACCTGATCCTGTGCGTAGCGTGATGTAAACAGGCTGTCAGGCTGTGTAACGCGCAAAAAAACATCGCGGCACACGAATGTCAGCCCCGCATTGCGCATTAGCGCGCCGGGCAACAGCCCTGTTTCTGTCAGTAACTGAAAGCCGTTGCAGATGCCAAGCACCGGCGTGCCGGCTCTTGCTGCCGCGATGACGGCGCGCATGATGGGGGAGCGTGCGCCCATCGCGCCGGCGCGTAGATAATCGCCGAATGAAAAACCGCCAGGCAGGACGATCAGATCGCTTTTGGGCAGTTCTGTCTCGGCGTGCCAGACCATCTGCGGTGCGGTGCCGCTGGCGGCGGCAAGCGAAACCGCAACGTCACGGTCACAATTTGATCCGGGAAATACAATGACACTGGCTTTCACGCCGCAATGCCCCATCTTCTGGTCATGGAAAAAACGGTCTGACGCCGCCTATTCAAGCTCGATCGCATAATTTTCGATCACTGTATTGGCAAGCAGCTGGCTGCACATGGCATCGACTGCCGCATGTGCTTTGTTGCGATCGGTCTCATTCAGCTCCAGCTCGATATATTTGCCTTGCCGGACATCTTCGACCCCCGCAAATCCGAGGTGCGACAGGGTGGTTTCGATGGCCTTGCCCTGCGGGTCAAGAACACCGTTTTTGAGTGTGATGTGAATTCGGGCTTTCATTCGCCAATCTCCAGCGCGCTTTGGCGGTGTTGCCCGGCCACCGACAGGGGCGGGCAAAATTCGTCGTATATGGATGCAGACTCACTTCGCCGCATTGCTTTCCTGATGTAGTCGGCTTTCGAGGTCGGGCGCAATACCCAGTCGCCGGGCCACTTCCTGATAGGCTTCCGACACGCCGCCCATATCGCGGCGGAACCTGTCCTTGTCGAGTTTTTCGTTGGTCTGCATGTCCCACAGACGACAAGAATCGGGGCTGATCTCGTCGGCCAGCACGATCCGCATCAGATCGCCCTCATAAATACGGCCGAATTCAATCTTGAAATCGACCAACCGGATCCCGATGCCGGCAAACAGCCCGGCCAGAAAATCATTGGTCCGCAAGGCCATCGCCATCATATCGTCGATCTCGTGCGGATTGGTCCAGCCGAAAGCGGTCAGATGGTCCTCAGATACCAGCGGATCGCCCAGCGCATCGTCCTTGTAATAGAATTCGATGATCGAGCGCGGCAGCGGCGTCCCTTCCTCGATGCCGAGCCGCGTGGAAATAGATCCTGCCGCGACATTGCGCACGACCACCTCGACCGGGATGATTTCCGCCGCCCGGATCAGCTGCTCGCGCATGTTGAGCCGTTTGATGAAATGTGTCGGCACGCCGATCGCCGACAGCTGCATCATGATATATTCCGAAATCCGGTTGTTCAGGACGCCCTTGCCGGTGATCGTTGCATGTTTCTTGTTGTTGAATGCGGTCGCGTCATCCTTGAAATACTGGATCAGCGTTCCGGCCTCTGGCCCTTCGTAAAGGATTTTAGCCTTGCCTTCGTAGACTTTCTTGCGTCGGCTCATGGAAATCGACCTTTGATTCTGGACCGTTTCGGATCGGTTTCGGAAAAAAGGTGCCCTACCGCAGCGTGTCAGCGGAAAATCGGGCGTATGACGTGAATGAAATCCTGTACCCATCGATCCATTGGGTACGCGGCGAAACCTATCCTAAACGAAGCCGGAGTACAATCTGATTGAATAGTCGGCGCCTTGTCGCCAGATCAGCGTAACTGGAGATACTGCGACTTTAATCGCAGTTGATTCACAATCCGTAGCAAGCTATGGCTAAACTTCGATTTTTACTCTTGTTGAGAAGGAGCTGCCCGGTTCCATGAGCACATTCGACGATCGCGAAAAAAGTTTTGAGAACAAGTTCGCGCATGACCAAGAGCTGGAATTCAAGGCGAATGCCCGCCGTAACAAGCTGCTTGGACTTTGGGCGGCGGAAAAGCTGGGGTTGAGTGGCGATGCCGCGCAAGCCTATGCCAAGGAGGTCATCAAATCCGACTTCGAGGAAGCCGGCGATGATGACGTCTTCAGGAAGCTGAAAGGCGATTTCGAGGCGAAAGGCGTCGATCTTTCCGATCATCAGATCCGCCGCGAAATGGATAGCCTGCTGGCGGTTGCCAGAAAGCAGATCCAGACTGAAGGCTGAGCAATAAAGCGGTAAAGGCGCGCATCCCCGGATATGACGCGCCCTGCCCATGGTTCTGCGGGGCTATGGCATCATCAGTTATGCACGCCCCGCCGGTCGCGCCGTCTCACCGATAGGCGGCAAGAATTCCCAGAAAATCCTCGGCCTTGAGGCTCGCCCCGCCGACAAGCGCGCCGTCAACATTGGACACCGCCATCAGTTCGGCGGCATTGGCCGGTTTTACCGAACCGCCGTAAAGCAGGCGGAATTGCTCACCATCACTGAAACGGTCCATCAACTGCCTGCGGATGAAGCTGTGCACCTCGCCAATTTCTTCTGCCGTCGGGGTGCGGCCGGTGCCGATGGCCCAGACGGGCTCGTAAGCCACGACCAGATTGGCCGCCGTGACACCGTCAGGGACCGAACTTGCGACCTGGTGCCCGACAATTTCGAGCGCTTTGCCCGCATCACGCTCGGCTTCGGTTTCCCCGACACAAACAATGGCTGTCAGTTCCGCCCGGTGGGCCGCCAGCGCCTTGGCGAGCACCATGGCATCGGTTTCTCTGTGATCTGTACGCCGTTCGGAATGGCCGACAATGACGGCTGTGCAGCCGAGATCGGCGATCAGTGCGGCACTGACATCGCCGGTATGGGCGCCTGAATCCTGCATGTGGCAGTCCTGTGCGCCGACCGCGATTGCTGCCTCGCCGATCCGTTCGCGCATCGCCAGAAGCAGCGGCGCGGGCGGGCAGAGCATGACGTCGCAGGCCGGCCGCGCACCATTTGCAATACCTGCTGCAAGCTTGTCCACCTCTTCAAGCGAGGATAACAAGCCGTTCATTTTCCAGTTTCCGGCGACGAGAGGACGGGGGTCTTGAGCCTGCATTTCAATGCCTTCGAACAATTATTTACCTTCCTGTGATGTAGCAAATAGCATTGCCTAAAACCAGTTGTCAGAATCGATGGATTGGTTTGCGGGTTTGACTCGCGCCATCTTATTGACCTATTTGCAGGACGTTTTGCGTTTTCTGGTTCGCCGCGCACGAGCCCGTATCGACACAACTGGCCTGATATGAAACTTGTCATTGTTGAATCGCCGGCAAAGGCAAAGACCATCAATAAGTATCTCGGCAGCGACTATGAAGTGCTGGCGAGCTACGGGCATGTCCGCGATCTGCCTGCAAAGGATGGCTCGGTCAAGCCCGACGACGATTTTGATATGGTCTGGGAGGTGGGCGAGCGCGGCAAGAAGCAGATGGCCGAAATCGTCCGCGCCGCGAAACAGGCCGACACCCTGATTCTCGCGACCGACCCTGATCGTGAGGGGGAGGCGATCTCCTGGCATGTGCTGCAGATTCTCAAAGACAAGAAGGCGCTGCAGGAAAAACAGGTGCAGCGGGTGGTGTTTAACGAAATCACCAAGACCGCCATCACCGATGCGATTGCGCACCCGCGGGAGATCGATGCCGCGCTGGTTGAGGCTTATCTGGCGCGGCGCGCGCTTGACTATCTGGTCGGCTTTACCCTGTCGCCTGTCTTGTGGCGCAAGCTGCCCGGTTCACGCTCGGCCGGGCGGGTGCAATCGGTGGCGTTACGGCTGATCTGTGAACGTGAACTTGAAATCGAATCCTTCGTCGCGCGTGAATACTGGACGGTGGAGGCTGATTTCGGCACAGGCGGTAGTCAGCCACTGACCGCGAGGCTGACCCGGCTTGATGGCCAGAAGGTTGAGAAATTCACACTGGGATCAGCGGCCGCGGCCGAGGCGGCGAAGGCGCGCATCCTGACGCGCGACTATGCGGTTGCGCAGGTCGAAAGCAAACCGACGCAGCGTCATCCGCAGCCGCCCTTCACGACATCGACCTTGCAACAGGAGGCGGCGCGCAAGCTCGGCTTCAGCGCTTCGCGCACCATGCAGGTGGCGCAAAGGCTGTATGAAGGGGTCGATATCGATGGGGAGACGGTCGGGCTGATTACCTATATGCGGACCGATGGTGTGAGCATGGCGCAGGAGGCGATCACCTCCTGCCGCGATGTGATCGGCGGTGAATATGGCGCGGATTACCTGCCCGCGGAGGCGCGCAGCTATTCAAGCAAGGCCAAGAATGCGCAGGAAGCGCATGAGGCGGTGCGGCCCACAGACATGGCGCGCTTGCCAAAGCAGGTGGCAGCGACCCTCGATAAAGATCAGGCGCGGCTTTACGAGCTGATCTGGAAACGCGCGATTGCAAGCCAGATGGCTAGTGCCCGGCTTGAACGGACGACAATCGAGATTGCCTCGGCTGACAATCAGGTGGGCTTCCGGGCAACCGGTTCGGTGCTGTTGTTTGATGGTTTCCTGAAGCTTTATCAGGAAGGCACCGACGATGGCGGTGGCGATGAAGAGGAGGCCGGGCGTTTACCCAAGGTTGCCGCGAAACAGGCGCTTGCGCTTGATGCGGTCCGGCCCGATCAGCATTTTACCGAACCCCCGCCACGTTTTACAGAAGCAAGTCTTGTGAAGCGCATGGAAGAGCTTGGCATCGGCCGGCCATCCACCTATGCCAGCATCCTGTCGGTGTTGCGCGAGCGTACCTATGTCACCATGGACAAGTCGCGCTTTGTGCCCGAGGATAAGGGGCGGCTTGTCACAGCGTTCCTTGAAAGTTTCTTCACACGCTATGTGGAATATGATTTCACCGCCGCGCTTGAGGAGCAGCTTGACGAAATTTCCGCAGGCAAGATTGCCTGGAAACAGGTATTGAGCGAATTCTGGCGCGATTTCAACTTGTCGGTGGAAAGCATTTCCGATCTGCGTGTGTCGCAAGTCCTCGACAAGCTGAATGAGGTGCTGGGTCCGCATGTCTTCCCCGAAACAGAACCCGGTGTCGATCCGCGCCGCTGCCCGGCCTGCGAGGCTGGCAAGCTGAGCCTCAAGGTCGGACGTTTCGGCGCCTTTATCGGCTGTTCTGAATATCCTGAATGCAATTATACCCGGCAAATGTCGACATTGGGTGATGCACCCGAGGCCGATACAGGCCCCAGGCTGCTTGGAGAAGATCCTGAAACAGGCTTGCCCGTTACCCTGCGCAAGGGGCGGTTCGGCCTGTTCCTGCAACTGGGCGAGCCCGAAGAGAAGGGTGACAAGCCAAAACGCGCGGGTATTCCAAAAGGGGTGGAGCCCGAGAGCGTGGATCTGCCGCTTGCATTGCAGCTTTTGAGCCTGCCACGGGAGGTTGGCGATCACCCTGAGACCGGCAAACCGATTACCGCCGCGATCGGTCCCTATGGGCCCTATGTCCGGCATGATGGGAAATACGCCAATCTGGGCGAATGGAATGAAGTGTTCAATATCGGGCTCAACCGTGCGGTGGCGGTGCTTGCCGAAGCCAAGAGCAAGGGCGGGCGGCGCGGCCAGGCTGCCTTGAAGGAGCTTGGCGAACATCCCGATGATGCGGCTCCGATCCGGGTGATGGATGGCCGGTTTGGACCTTATGTGAAATGGAACAAAATCAATGCGACCTTGCCCAAAGACAAGGATCCGCAGGAGGTGACGCTGGAAGAGGCGATCGCGCTCGTCAATGCCAAGGCAGCCAAGGGGCCGCGCAAGAAGGCTGCCGCCAAGAAAAAGCCGGCCAAGAAGAAAAGTACGGCAAAAAGCGCTGCGGCCAAAAAGCCTGCGGCCAAGAAAAGCACGGCGAAAAAGAAACCGGCCAAGAAAGGCGACGCAGGTGCTGATGTGGCGGAGGACCCGTCCTCTTGAGCAAGCGTCCGGGACGCCGCGGCAAGGCATCGAAATTGCCGAGCAAGGCGGATATTCGGAAATTTGTTGAGGAAAGCCCGACACGGGTCGGGCGGCGCGAAATTGCCCGCGCCTTCAATATTACCGGGGCCGACCGCGTGGCACTCAAGAAACTGTTGGTTGACATGCGTGAGGCTGGCGAATTGGGTCCGCGACCCGCCCGGCGGGGGGCCGCCGAGGAAAAAGGTGGGTTGCCGTCTGTCACCGTGCTTGAAATTACCGGTCAGGACATTGACGGGGCCTGCCGTCTGTCACTGTGCTTGAAATTACCGGTCAGGACATTGACGGCGAATTGTTGGCGGTTCCGCTGCGTTGGCGCCGCCGTGTACCGCCGCCGCAAATCGTGATTGCAGGCGACGCGCGTCAGACGGGGCAGCCAGTTGGCGTCGGCGACCGGGTGCTTGCCCGCCTCAGCCCCGCCGAAGACGGTTATCTTGCCACCGTCATGCGCCGGCTCAGCATCACCGACGGTGCACGCAAAATTCTCGGTGTTTACCAGCGGGTTGGCCGTGACGGCCGGGTGCAGCCGGTCGAAAAGGGGCGCGAGGAGATCGCCGTCGCGCATGAGGACGCGCAAGGCGCCCGCTCGGGCGAGCTGGTTCTGGTGACGCTGGAATCATCGGGCCGGGGGGGCGGTTTGCGGCGCGGCAAGGTTATCGACAAGCTGGGTTCGGTCGCGGATGCGCGTGCGGTCAGCCTGATCGCGATTTACGAGCATGGCATTCCTGTGGAATTCAGCGAGGCGGCGCTTGAAGCGGCGCAATCCGCCCGCCCGCCGGAGCTTGGCGCACGCACGGATCTACGCGAATTTCCTTTTGTCACAATCGATCCCGCCGATGCGCGTGACCATGATGATGCGGTCTGGGCGGAAGCCGATCAGAACCCCGACAATCCCGGCGGATGGGTGGTGTATGTGGCAATTGCCGATGTCGCCTGTTTCGTGAAACCCGGCTCGGTGCTGGATCGCGAAGCGCTCAAGCGCGGCAACTCCACCTATTTTCCCGACCGGGTGGTGCCGATGTTGCCCGAGGCGTTGTCTGGCGGTCTCTGTTCGCTGCATGAGGGTGAGGATCGCGCCTGCATGGCGGTGCGCATGGTGTTCGATGCGGCAGGCAACAAGTTGCGGCATAAATTCATCCGTTCACTGATCCGGTCGCGCGCAAGCCTGACCTATGCGCAGGTTCAGGCGGCCGAGGATGGTGCGCCGGATGCGGTAACCGCGCCGCTATATGAGACGGTGATCGCGCCCCTTTACGGGGCCTATCGCGCGCTTGCCAAAGCACGCGATGCACGGCACCCGCTGGCACTCGACCTGCCCGAGCGGCGCATTCAGCTTGATGAGGATGGTCACGTGGCATCCATTGCGGTTGCCCGGCGGCTCGATGCGCATCAGCTGATCGAGGAATTCATGATCGCCGCCAATGTCTGCGCCGCAGAGGAGCTTGAACGGCATCACGTTCCCTGCATGTACCGGGTGCATGAGGAGCCGGCGCTGGAAAAACTCGAAAGCTTGCGGGAATTCCTGAAATCGATGGGCTATGAGCTGGCGCGCGGACAATTGCTGACGCCGGAAATTTTCAATCGTATACTTGCAAAAGCGGCGGAAACTGAACATGCGCATGTCATCAATCAGGTGATTTTGCGCGCGCAAAGTCAGGCGCATTACAGCCCCGAAAATCACGGCCATTTCGGGCTTGCCTTGCCGCGTTACGCGCATTTCACCTCACCTATTCGCCGCTATGCCGATATCCTTGTGCATCGCGGGCTGATCCGGGCCTGCAAGTTCGGTGATGACGGCTTGCCGGCGGCCCAGGACATGGCGGCCCTGAAAGAAACAGGCGAACAGATTTCCGCCCATGAGCGGCGTTCCATGGCGGCGGAACGCGACAGCGCCGATCGCTATCTTGCCGCATATCTGTCCGATCGGGTCGGGGCGGAATTCGAGGGTGTGATTTCCGGGGTCACCCGCTTTGGCCTGTTCGTCAGTCTGGATGAAACCGGCGCGGATGGTCTTGTGCCGATCGCAAGCCTTGGGGATGATTATTACGATCATGACGAGGCGTTGCACGCGCTTGTGGGGCGCCGCACAGGGAAATTCTATCATCTGGGCGATGCGGTCACAGTGCGGCTTCTCGAGGCGGTGCCGGTGACCGGCGGCTTGCGGTTTGAGCTTCTGTCAGTCGAAGCGACAAGCCGGCCACAGCCCGTGCGCCAGTCGCCGCGCGGCAAGCAGCGCGTGCGTGCCGGTAAGCCAAAGACAAAGTTGCCGCCGCGCAAATCAAAGAAAAAGGCGCGCAAGCGCTGATTGATCGAGCGTATCTGGAATGTCGGTGTGGCGGCGCAGGCGGCCGGCTATGCGACAATCCGCCTGTTGTATCTATTGGCAATCAAGCGCATTTATAGTGCCACCTGTCTATAGGTGACAGTGATGACAGGTGACTAAACCATGTGGAATGGTGTCATAAGCCGGTGGAATGCCGCCTACGGATTTAAATTCCAGCAATAGAATTTAACGAATGACTTCAAAGCAGGATTTTCAAAATGGTTGCGCACCTTGCAGCCCGAGCGACTTTGGCAGCGGTAGTTTTGTAACGGAACTCGCCTCGCCACGGCCTGTATGGTCGTCGCTATATCGTGGTTTTCGCAAGCGTTGTCCCGCTTGCGGCAGGGGCAGGCTGCTGCATCGTTATCTTAAAGTGTTCGATCGGTGTGCTGTCTGTTCTGAGTCTCTGCATCATCAGCAGGCGGATGATGGTCCGCCCTATTTCACGATGTTTCTGGTTGGCCATATCGTCATCCCCCTGATGTTGATTGTCGAAAAGCAATTCAGCCCCGATATGTGGGTGCATTGGGCGAGTTGGCCTGCACTCGCCCTGTTGCTGTCAATCGGGTTATTGCCCTCGGTCAAGGGGGCGCTTGTGGGGCTGCAATGGGCCTTGCGGATGCATGGCTTTTCGGATCAGGACCCCTATCCGTAAGCGCGGCGCGGTCTAGTAATTCAAGCTGCGATTATGCTGGTTATACTGTGCCCAGGATCCGTCAGGGATTGAATCAAATGTCATTGCCCCGTTTTTTGCGCGGGTCGGGTGAACGCAAAGCGCATTTTCAAATCCGGGGGGAATGAGCCGGCGCGGTGGCGTATGCCCGTCCAGCGGCAATTCATACATCGACCAGCGTCCGTGGCGATTTGAATGAATGAGCAGATTTTCGCCGCAAGGGTCGGGAAACGGGCCATGCGTTGACCCCTCATCATCATTTTCAAGCGGATGCCAACTGCCGTCTCTGGGGGAGACCCAGCCGACCTGATGCCGGTCGCCCTTGACGACTGTAAAACCGTAAATCCGTTCCCCGTCCTGTGACCAGACAGGCCGATAAACGGGTACCGGTGTTTCAAGTTTTCGGGGCTGGTGGCTGCCATCAACAGCGGCAATCCATAAGCCGAAGCTGCCGCCGCGAATTGAAACAAAGCAGACCTGTTGCCCATCCGGGCTCAGGGTCGGGCGCTGATCCTGCACCGGGCCTTCGGTGATTTGCTGCACATCCGAGCCATCGGGCTTCATGGAGAAAATATGCAGCATCAAATCGCGGCGCGGCGCACCGGAGGTATTGTAGCCGAAAATCACTTCCACAAGCTCGGGTTGCTGCTTCGCTGCCCGGCTTGATACGAACACGATCCGTTGGCCATTCGCACAATAGGAAGGATGTCGCGCCCCTGTATCGGCTGGCGTCAGCGGTTCACAGCTATTGCCGTCAAGGTCGGCGCGCCAGATGCGCGCCGGACCGTTTGCCCCTCCCCAAAAAAGCGCATGATCGCCATCGGGATGAATGCTGGATTGAAAATAGCAGCCATCGCCCGGGGAAATACAGACCGGGCTGTCCCCTGGAAACCACGAATAAACATCAAAACGGAGCATTTTCTTGCCCTCTGTTTTTCCGCGTTGCCATCACTGCGAAATTCTCACAGTTCTGCACGCGAACTTCGCCGCGCCTAACGAAAATAACGTTAGTCCCCTCCGGTGAGGTATCGCAGGAAACGCTATCGGAAAATGGTGCCAGTTCCACCCGCGCGACCCGCATAGCGCGCAGATAAGTCACCATCACGTTGCACTCCCGCATCCCCAGTCAATCTAATACTCAAATATGACTAGTTAATACAATAAGCTGCAATGATGGCGATCAGCAAGGCGTATTATCCCGAGACCATTTTCAAGGGCGGTCGGGCAAAATTTGACATGGTGACGGGATGGGACGCCCGGGCAGTCTGCGGATGCAATTCGCCGCCCGCCAAACTATCCCGCCAGGCTGTCGGTCAGGATATTTTCAGCTTCCGGGAACAAACCGTGCGGCGCCGAAATGTGCCGCACGGCAAGGGATTGGTTAGCTTGCAAGCTTGATCCGCTCGGACACCGGGGCAAGCTTTTTGAGCTCGGGCATCACTTCTTTGGCGAACAGTTTCATGTTGGCTTCCGCCATCTCCCAGGGCATTCCGGCATAGGAAAAGACGCCGGAGAAAGCGTCCGAGCCCAGCCGATTCGCATTTTCCACGATGCGGTTGTAGCACTGCTCGGGCGTGCCCCAGATTTGCAGCTCCATGAAGAAGTCGATAGCCCCCTGCTTGCCGTGCCGGGCGATATTGTCCGACATGCCGCCATAATATTCATAGCCCTTCATGTCTTTCAGATGATCGCCATGGAACTGGTAATGGTCGAGCACGGTCTGCCAGTAGCCGCCGATATATTTTTCCGCCATCTCGCGGGCGCGGCCTTCATCCTCGTCGCAGAAAGTCCAGCCCGCGACGATCGGCGGCGGCGCGTCATGGCCATGGACCTTGATGAACTGCTTGCGATATTCGCCAACCTCTTTTTCCACATGCTCCCAGGGCTTTTGCGGGATGATCAGCAGTCCGACCCCGAGCTTTGCCATGATCGGCACCGATTCGGGGGAAACGGCGGCAGCAAAGGTGCGCCCCTTGAAGCTCTTGAAAGGTTCGGGACGAATCGGCACGCGCGGCTGCTGCGCGAATTTGCCGTCATATTCGCAATAGCCCGCTTCAAGGCCCTCAAGCACCATCTCGGCATATTCGACAAAGCGCGGCCGGCTGTCCTCCATCGACTGGCGGAAGCCGTCAAATTCCACCTTGCCCGCGCCGCGCCCGATCCCCAGGATAAGCCGCCCGTCACTCAGATGGTCAAGCTGTGAAATTTCCTCGGCGACGCGCAGCGGATCGTGCCAGGGCAGAACGCAGACCATCGAGCCGATCTGAATCTTCTCGGTCTTGCCCGCCATATAGGCCAGAAACTGAAAGACATCGGGGCACATGGTGTAATCGGTGAAGTGATGTTCCACCCCCCATACAGAATCAAAACCCAGCGGTTCGGCCATGCAGGCAAAACGCAGATCGTTCTTATAGACGTCCCTGTCTGTCGTATGCTTGTAGGTATTCTGAAAGATTGCGGCCATTCCGACTTGCATGTGTCTTCTCCCGTTTCTTGGTGATCGCCCCCTTATTTGCTGGGGCGTTATTTGCGGATTTATGCGTTGATGACACCCTTTTCAGCCAACGTGGCAAGCTCTTCTTCGCTATAGCCAAGTTCGCTCAGCACCTCGCGGGTATGTTGTCCGAAGCCGGGGGTATCGCCGCGCGGATGCGCGTCTTCCCCGTCATGGAAGCGAACCGGCGTTGCCACCGACTTATAAACCTGCCCGTTATCGCGCGTGACCTCGACAAATGCGCCCGCGGCTTCTGCCTGCGGATCCTCGACCACCTGCGCGCTTGTCTGAACCGGCGCCCAGACAAGGTCGGCCGCATCCAGAATTTTGCCCCATTCGGCAAGTGTTTTCCGCGCGAATGTCTCATCGAGCAGTGCGACGAGTTCGACCGAGTTCTTGCGCCGGCCGAGCTTGGTCGAAAACCGCTCATCCTCCGCATAGGCTTCCAGTCCGATGGCATTGGCAAGCTCGACCCAATCGGCTTCGGTCTGGCGCGGCAGATAGCAGAACCACTGATCGTCGGCTGTCTGGAAGAAATTGGTGAGCGGCGTCATCGCCCGTTCGCGTGGCGGTGTTGCGGCAAGCTTGCCAAAGCGCAGCTGGATCGCATAATCCGAACTCATCATATAGATGCCGGTGCGTAGCAGGGAAGTTTCGACAAGCCGGCCCTTGCCGGTCTTTTCCCGCTCGTAAAGCGCGCCCATAATACCGCCCAGTGTGGACAGCCCCGTGACATGATCGCCCGCTGCGGTACGCAGCGGAAAGGGTGCCGCACCGCCGGGTGTCATCATGTTGCATGTGCCCGCGCGCGACCAGAAGGCGGCCATGTCAAAGCCGGGGCGGTCGCGTTCTTCGCCTATGATGCCATAGCCTGACACGCTTGAATAAATCAGCCTGGGGTTTTCGCGCTTCAGGCTTTCATAATCGAGGCCGGCGCGTTCCAGCGCCCCAGGTCGTGTATTCGTGATGAAGACATCGGCCTCGCGGATCAGTTTCTTGAGCGCGGCAATCCCTTCGGGCTGTGAGGTGTCGAGGGTGATGGCGCGTTTGCCGCGATTATCGAGATCGAATAGCGGATTGCCCAGATCCTCCCCCTTGGTGGGGGTGGGGAAAACCCGCCATGGATCGCCGCGGGGCGCTTCTACCTTGATGACATCCGCACCCCAGTCGCACATGATGCCGCCAGCCGACGGCGCAGCCACATATGTCGCCATTTCGACGACTTTTACCCCTTCGAGCATGAGGTTCCCTTTCCTGCTGAATTCTTGCCTTTTGCAAAGAATAGCCGTCAGGCAGGGGATGTGTCGATATTTGCGCGGGCCCCGATGCCGGCCGGGCGTCGGGTGCCCGGCCGGCAGTGTGTAGTGATATTGCCTGTAAGCAGTCAGGTTGACCGTCTAGACATTGCAATCGGGATTGAAAACCGGCGGGCGCTTTTCGCGGTGTGAGGCAACGCCTTCCTTGGCGTCGGGTCCTGCAAAGCCCAGCATTTCATATGCGGTGGAGGCATCGAAGATCGGTCCCGCCTGCCGCAACCAGTTATTGAGGGCATATTTGGTGAACCGGATCGCACCCTGTGCGCCTGACGCGAGGTTGGATGCGACCCTGAGCGCTTCGTCCTGCAATTCGTCTTCCGCGACGCATTTCGAGACAAGCCCGATCCGTTCCGCCTCTTCCCCGTCGAGCGATTCGCAGGTCATCAGATAATATTTCGATTTCGCGAGCCCGCAGAGCAGCGGCCAGACGATTGCCGCATGATCGCCGGCGGCGACGCCAAGCCGGGTATGCCCGTCAACGATCTTGGCTTTTTTCGTGACGATCGAAATATCCGACAGAAGCGCTGCGACAAGACCTGCCCCGACCGCCGGGCCGGTGATCGCGGAAATGATCGGCTTGTTGCAGTTGATGATATTGTAGACCAGGTCGCGTGCTTCCTTCCAGACCGCCATCATCTTGTGATAGTCGGTTACGATCTCCTCGATCATCTCGAAATCGCCGCCGGCGGAAAAGGCTTTGCCCTCACCGGTCAGGATCACTGCATTGATCCGGGGGTCGCTGTCGATTTCGGGCCAGATATAGGAAATTTCCCGGTGCCCGATCTCATCAAGCGCATTGAGCCGTTCGGGGCGCGAAATGGTGATGCGCAGCACCCGCTCTGCCGGCCAGTCGAATTTCAGTCTCTGATATTTTTCGGTATCCAGCGGCATAATGTCCTCCTTGCTGTAGGTTATTGTCGCGCCCAAGGGCGCTTTGGTCTTTTTGTCTGTCGCATGCCGTGCGTCTGCGGCGTGCACCGGGCTGCTTGCAGGGCCGACATGTCTTGTTCACCCGTGGCGCGGGTGCTTTCTCAGCTCACAATCGGTTGAGAAAGCTTACCACCGCTTCGGCAAAAGCATCGTTCTTGTCGCCCGCGACCATATGGCCGGCACCCGATACATCGACGAATTCCGCATGCGGCACCATGGTCATGAATTCGCGGGCCGCTTCCTCGCTGACAAGATCGCTCATCTTGCCGCGCACCAGCAACGTCGGGATATCAAGGCTGCGGGCTGCATTTTCCATCCGTTCGGGACGGCGCGCATCGCGCGGACGGCTTGGTCCGGTGCTGAATTTCGGGTCCCAATGCCAGTAATAGCGGCCATTTTCGCGCAGCCGCAAATTCTTCTTCAGCCCCTCAAGGCTTTTCGGGCGGGGCCGGTGCGGCAGATATTTCGCGATCGCGTCAGCCGCTTCCTCAAGGCTGCCAAACCCTTCTTCCATATTGGCATGCATGAAGCCACGGATCTTCTGCACCCCTTCTTCCTCGACCTTGGGTGTGATGTCGACAAGAACAAGCGCGGCAAAAACATTTTCAGGATGCTCACCCTCGGCGATCAGGGATGAGCTGCCACCAAGCGAGGCACCGACGGCGGCAGGTTTCCTGTCGAATGTCGCAGCGATCTTGCGCAGATCCTCGGCATAGGCGTCGATTGAGTAGTTGGCGTCGGGGCACCATTCGCTGTCTCCATGGCCGCGGAGATCGACAGAGATCGCATGCCAGCCCTGGGCCGCAAGCGTTTTTGCCGCGCCGCCCCAGGCATGCCGTGTCTGGCCGCCCCCATGCGCCAGCAGCACCGGCTGATTGCCCGGCGTGCCATAAGAATCGGCAGCAAGCTTCAGCCCGTTATGCCCCGCAAATTCAACCCGTGTCGGTTCCATGCAAATCTCCCGCTTTTTCAATTTTCCAAGATAAAGTGATCAAGGAAATAACGGCCTTTCTGGCCAGCTTCTTATTTTTCTGTTTCTTAATACGGTTCAGTTTAGCCCGTTTCGCGAAGCCCCGCATAGGCTTTTGCAAGTGCACAGAAGCCTGCAACGTCAATTTCCTCCGCCCGCGCGGTGGGCTCAAGCCCTGCCAAGGCAAGAAGATCGGGAACCGATACCCCAAGCCCTGACAGGCTGCGCCGCAGCATTTTACGGCGCTGGCCGAAGGCTGCCATGGTCACCTTTTCCAAATCGGCTTGTGCGATCGCGGCCATCGGGGCTACGCGGGGAGTGATCTGGACGATTGCCGAGGTGACCTTGGGTGGCGGGGTGAACGCCTTTGCGGGCACATCGAACAGAATTTCCGCGTCGCACCGCCACTGGGTGATGACGGACAGCCGGCCATAGGCCTTGCTGCCCGGTTGCGCGACGATGCGCTGCGCGACCTCTTTCTGAAACATCAGGGTCAGATTGTCCCAGACAGGGGGCCACTGGGCAGGGCTCAGCCAGCCGATCAGCAGGGGCGTCGCGATATTATAGGGCAGATTTGCAACGATCTTTGTCGGTCCCGCGCCAAGTGTCGCCAAATCGAAGGTGAGCGCATCGCCGGCGATAACCTCAAGCCGCCCCGGATAGGCTTCGGCCAGTGGTCGCAGCGCCGCGATACAGCGCGTATCCTTTTCAATCGCAATGACTTTTTCGGCCCCGACCGCAAGCAGGGCGCGGGTCAGTCCGCCTGGCCCCGGCCCCACCTCGATCACCCGGTAGCCGGCTACCGGGCCAGCAGCGCGGGCAATTCGGCCGGTCAGGTTGAGATCAAGGAGAAAATTCTGTCCAAGCGATTTGCGCGCGCGCAGCTCATATGCCGCGATCACCTCGCGCAGGGGCGGCAATTCGGGCTCAGCGTGCGTCATAGGCGACCCGATTGCGGGCGATATCGCGTGCGGCGATGAGTGCGGTAATCAGGCTTTGCGGGTCGGCGCGCCCTTGCCCTGCGATATCGAGCGCGACCCCGTGATCGGGTGATGTGCGCACGATATCAAGCCCGAGCGTGATATTCACCCCGCGCGCGAAGTCAATGGTCTTGAGCGGGATCAGCGCCTGATCATGATACATGCAAATCACGCAGTCATGGTTTCTGCGCGCGGCGGCATGGAACAGGGTATCGGCGGGCAGGGGGCCTGCGGCATTGATCCCTTCCGCGCGTAACCTGGCGATGGCGGGGGCGATAATCGACAGCTCTTCGTGACCAAGTGCACCTGCTTCCCCGCTATGGGGATTGAGTGCGGCAATTGCGAGCCGCGGTTCGGTAACGCCGAAATCGCGCGGCAATGCCTGCGCCACTGCACGCGCGGTGGCCACGATGCCGGTCTCGGATAAATTTGCAGGGACCTGCGACAGCGGCAGATGCACGGTGACGAGCGCGACGCGCAGCCCCGGCCTGTCGCCCTCGTCCGGGCAGCTCAGCAGCATGGTGGGCGGTGACTTGGCGCCGGTAAGATGCGCAAGATATTCCGTATGCCCCGGATGACGGAAGCCTGCGTCGTAAAGCACTGATTTCTGGATCGGGTTCGTCACGATGGCGGCAACATCACCTGACTGGGCAAGCTGCACGGCCCGGTCAATCGATTGCAGTGTGACTGCGGCGTTGGCGACAGAGGGGGTGCCGGGCCGGGCGGGTTCATGCAGGTTGAGGGGAAGCACCGGCAGCCCCTGTGTGAATGCGGCTTTGCAATCTCGCGGCGCTGTGATTTCCGCAACAGGTAATCCGGCCAGCCCGGAAGCGGCCCAGTCCGGGTCACCAATCACAAAAAAGGGTGGCAGGTCATATTGCCCGCGCGCAGCCCAGGCCCTGGCGGTGATTTCCGCGGAAATCCCGGCCGGTTCGCCCATGGTAACCGCGATTGGAAGTTCGGCCATGCAGCGGCGTCCTGTTTCCTGTGGCGGGATTTTTGCGCGACCGCGTCGTCCGCCCTGGCTTAGCGGAATTCGACCACAGCCTCGCGGCGCAGATCCCGCAGATAGCGCCGTGCCCGCAATGCCAGGGTTTCCTGATTGAGGCGCGCCTCGATCACATCGCGGGTGGGGACAGTGGATTCATGCATGCTGCGGTCACACACAATCAGCACATGCGCCCCCTGCGGCGACAGGATTGGCTCGCTTGGTACATTCAGTTCCGCTGTTTCGGCGGTTGCACGGAACAGCGGCGGCACTTCAGCAAGCAGAATGGATCCGCCATCCGCCATAATGTCCCGGCCATGTTCTTCCTGTAATGCCTCGATATCCGTGCAACTGCTGACATTTGCAGCAATCTGTTTTGCTTTTGCCACCGCATTGGCTACCCGTTCATCCGAAAGTTGCGGATTGGGGATCGGTGTCAGAATACCGCTTGTGTAGGGCACCATGAACTGGCGCATATCCATCACGACGCCGCTCAGCCCGCCGCCCGTTGCTGTCCGCCGATCCTGAAGATTGAGGATGTAATAGCCACCGATGGTGCGGATCGGGTCGGAAATGTCACCGATCGACAGCCTGGCAAGCTCGCGATCAAGCTCCTCGCTGAGCTGACCTTCCTGAACCCAGCCAAGATCGCCGCCAACCGCGGCGGTTGCCGCCTGGCTGAACTGCCGTGCCACGCCCCGAAAGGCGGCGCCGCGGCGAAGCTGCTCGACCAGTCGCATCGCGCTGCGCCGGACCTCTTCCTCATCATCGGGAGATTCGACGCTGAGGAAGATTTCGGACACCTGATATTCGGGCCGGCCGGCATTGGCCTCCATACGGGCCATCACCGCATCGATCTGCTCGTCACCGGGGGCGATGCGCGACATGAAACGGCGGCGCACAAGATCGCTCCAGGCGATTTCGGCGCGTATCTGCTGGCGTAGTGCATCGAGATTGACCCCGCTCTTGCTCAATGTCTCGCTCAATTCGTCAATCGTCATCCGGTTCTGCTCGGCGACGGACTGAATGGTGTCCTCAACCTCCTGGGGGTCGGGGATAACGTCGAATTCGCTTGCTTCCTGCAATTGCAGTTTTTCGTCGATCAGGGTGCGCAGAACCTGCTGGCGCAGCCGTTTGCCTGCTTCCCCCGATGCATCGACACCGGTGGAGGACACGATCAGTGCCAGGCGCTGCTCAAGATCAAAACCCGAGATCACCTCGTCATTCACAACCGCAGCGATCCGCTGAAGGTCCTGAGCGGCGGCTGTACCTGTCAAGCCGGCAAGAAACAGCCAAAGTATCGCGGCAGCCAGGGCCGGGCGGGATTTCGTGATCGCTTTTTTCAATCTCATCATCTCGTTTCAGGATGCGTGCGGCGCACGGCTTTTTTCGCGCTTGAGGGAGTCTTCGCTTCCAAGATAGTCAATACAGGCTATGGGGCAAGAGGGATATAATCTTGCTAACCCAGATTACGCAAAGCGATTTTGAAACCGAACGAGGTTGACGGTTCGACATCGCGGTCGCGGGTGAAGCGGCGGTCATAGGTGAAACCGAAATCGATGCATTCATCCGAGTAAAACAGGCCCGCCCGGTTGGAGACGGTGGAATTTTGCGCAAGGTCGCGCCGGGTGGAGGCACGGGCGCTCCAACTGTCGTTGATGTCAAAGTTCAATCTTGCGGAAATTTCTTCACGACCGATCAGCGCGGCGTTGGTCTGTTCGCGCGCCAGCCTGACATAGCCGACTTCCAGTCGGAAATTTTCCGGCCCGGCGGCAAGATCGACCTCGCTGCGACTGTAATTGAGCGTCTCCCGGTCAAGCCGGAATCTGTGCACCAGATCGAACCACGCGCCGGGGCTGAGCTTGATCCGGCCGACATAGTCGGAGCGTTGATCATCAAGCCCTGTTTCGGGTGCAAATGTCGAATCTTCCTTCAGGCGAAAGACCTGTCCGACAAGCACGCTGGCCGCGCCGCCGCTGGCGCTGTAGGCGCCCCATTTCATGCCGACATTGGCACGCGGCCCGCCTTCCCAACGGTCGAGCCCCGGAAAGCGTGCGGTACTCAACAGATTGGTATCGTCAAACTCGAAGCTGCCGCTGTCTTCATTCGGTACCGATGACGGGTTGCCGCCATAAGGGCTGTAGATCAGCTGCGCAATCGGTTCGACGATCTGGGTGACGGCTTCATGATGCTGCGCCATCGGCAGCCGCCATTCCATGCCGATTTGCGGCAGGGCGCGGCCCTGTACGGTTTCATCAGAGCTTTGCGGGCCCTGATCGGTCAGGTAATAGGCATCGCCACGCAGATTGGCGAACATGGTGTAAATTTCCCCGGCGGTCGAAATATAGTCGCGTCGCCATCCGCCCGTCAGGGACAGGCGGTGGGTATCCGCCCCGTCATTGCGGCGCAGGACAAGCGCATTGGCATCGAAGCTCAACCGCCCGCCGTAATGTTGCGGTTCGCCTACCGCGCTGTATTGCAACAGCGGCAGGATCATCGGTGTCAGCCCCGGATCGTCATTCCTGTTCAAGCCCTGGAACAGGAAAAAATCGATGCCGCCATAATTGCGCCCTTCGATCCGCTCGGCGAAAAGCTGGCTGGTCAGCGTATCGATATCCGTCAGATCATAGCGCGAGAGATAGGTGTCATCGGTTGTGCGTTCCAGCGTGAAGCCCAGCAATGTATGCGGGTCCACCGCGAACAGTCCGCGCCCGAAGATATGACCGCGGGTCATCTTGTCGCCGGTCTTTGCGTCCTGCTCGTCGCGTTCGTCGACGCGGGTCAGGCTGCCGGAAAATTCATAGCGGCCGGTTGGCGTGAAGACGCGATATTCCCCTTTCAGGACCGGCCCTTCCCGGCTTGTGTAAAGCGGGGAAAAGGTCATATCGCGTGAGGGCGATATGGACCAGTAATAAGGCACCTCGACTTTCGTGCCCAACTCGCTTGAACTGCCGAAGCTGGGGGCAAGAAAGCCCGACTTGCGTTTCACGCCCGGATCGGGGTGCGATAGATAGGGCGTATACAGAACAGGCACGCCAAAGGCTTCGAGGAAGGCGTGGTTATAGGTAATGCGCTGCGCTTCCTGATCGTGGGTGACCTGTCTTGCCTTGAGTTGCCAGGTCGGCACGGTCTTGCCTTTTTCGGGGCAGATCTCACACGGGCTGTAAACCGCATAGTGCAGTTCGGTATAGCGGTCGTCCCGGCGGCGCGCTTCATTCGCCGCCATTGCCGAATTATCGGCAAGCCGCAGACCGATGCCCCGGATTACCCCTTCACGCAGATCATCAGCAAGCTGCGCTTCCTTTGCGAACAATGTGTTGCCTTCAGGATCGGTCAGCACCACGTTGCCCATCGCCTGCACGACACCTGTATTCTGGTCGTAGACAACTTTATCTGCCAACAGCATGCGGTCCTGATAGACAGCCTCTACATGGCCTTCGGCAACGATTGCATTCGCATTCTGGTCATAGGCGAGATTATCGGCCTGGAAGAAAATCTTTTCCGGCGATACCGCACCATCATCTGCGGCAATGGCCGCATGTCCCGCACAGGCCATTAGCGGAATGGAGAGGGCCAGGGCGCGCAGGGCTGATTTTGTGAAGGCTTTCACGCGTTCTATCACCGGCTTAACCATCTTCGAAATGCAGCAACATACTTAATCCGGCAAGTCCGCTGATCCCTGCCGGCGCCCAGGCGGCAAGAATGACAGGCAGGCTTCCTGACCGGCCAAGCGCCAGCGCCACATCGGTGATAAAGAAGAACAGAAAGCCGGTAAAGACCGTCGCGAGAACGGTCATTGCGACGCCCGAGCGCGCGGTGGCGCGGAATGCAAAGGCAGCCGCGACCATGACCATTGCACCAAGCAGGAAGGGTAACGCCAATGTGGCGTGCCAGTGCAGCCTGTGGCGCAAGGCGGAAAAGCCGGCCTCTTCCAATACAGAAATGAATTCCGGCAGATCCCAGACAGGCAGTGTCTCGGGCGAGGCGAAACTGTCCTGTATCCGGGCGCGGGTCAGGCTGGTCGGCAAGGCGTAGCTCGCGTGGAATTCGGGTTGCTTGTCGGGACCTGTCAGCGTCGCATTGCCGATTTCCCAGTAACCGTCATGCAGCCGCGCCCAATCCGCATCAATCCGGCCGGTGAAACGGTCATTGCCCTCATAAAGAAAGATAATGACATTTTCGAGCTGCATCCCCTGATCGGATACGGCAAGCGCGTGAATAACCGATTGATCCTCGCTATGGGCCTGCCTGAGCCACAGCCCGGAAGAGGAAACAGCAAGCAGGCTGGGACGCCCGCGCAGATGCTTGGCCTCCATCTGTTCGAACCGCGCCGTGAAGGAGGCGGAAATCGGGTTATAGACGGTGACAATAAACCCACCCGCCAGCATGGACGCGATCAGACATGGGGCGATCAATTGCCAGACAGATACTCCCGAGGCGCGGGTAACGACAAGCTCGCCGCTGCGGACCAGTTTGATGAATGTCCAAAGCGCCCCGAACAGCACCGCAAAGGGCAAGGCGCGTTCCGACAGGGCAGGGGTTTGCAGCAGCCCCATTTGCAGGATTGTCGCAAAATCCACCTCGGCATTGCCCGAGGCGCGGCGCATCAGCTCGACAAGCGCACCAATCAGCACGACAGCCATGAAGCCGCCGAACACAATGGCGATATTTACCAGCAATTGTTGGCCGAAATAACGATTGAGTGTCCAGGAAAGCCGCATGCGCTCAACCTGACCTGCTGGGGAGTTGCGGCAATTGCATCTGTATGCGCAGCAGCCAGTGCTGCAGGCGGGAGCGCCCGGTTTCCGAGAGATAGAGCAGGCAGGCCGCACAAACCAGCAGCGGCCATAGATAGACCGCCAGAACAGCCGCCCCGTTATGCATTGCGATCGTTTCAAGGCCGAGCCCGGCCAATCGTGTCGCCACCGTAACGATGACCGCGACCCCCAACCGCCAGAAATAGCCGCGCCGGGTAAACTGTCCGGTCAACATCACCGCAAGCGCAATCAGCGCAAAGGCGGGAACGTAAAAAGGCGTTGCCAGGCGCCGATGTCCTTCCACCCGTAATTCCGCAACATGCGCAAGGTCCCCTGCGCTGCCTTCGGGGAAAAACAATTCATGCAGATAGCGTTCTTCGGGCTCTTTCCAGCGGTCGCTTGCCCCGGGCAGAAACTCCGACAAATCATAGGTGTAGCGGTCGAAATAGAGCAGCGACAGACCGCCCGTCTCCGCATCCTGGCGTTGCACATTGCCATTTACCATGATCAGCCTTGGACCAAGCGCGGTTTTCACAAGCGCGCCGCGTTCGGCCATATAGGTCACCGGATTGGCCAGATCGCGGTTGTCATGCACAAGGATGCCAAGCATCTCGCCACCCGAATTGCGCCCGCGCAGATAAACGGTCAGCCCGTGCATGGGCGTTGAAAATGCCCCTTCGCGCAGCAGGCTGGCGGCAAAATCCGCCCTGACCTCGAGAATTCGGCCGCGCAATTCATTGAGCGCGGCAGGCGTTATCCAAAGATTAAGCAGCAGGACAATGGCGGTCACCGCGCCCGAAAACCACATGATCGGACGGATAATCGTCCATGGGCTTTGCCCTGTTGCGGACAGGACGACCAGTTCGTGATCGCCTTGCATGCGTTGCAGCCCGTAAAGGATCGCCGCGAAGAATGCGACCGGCAGGATCAGTACAAGCACCGTGGGAAACACCAGCAGGCTGAAGGTCATGAAGGTGAAGGCAGTCTGGCCTTTGGTGATAATGACGTCGAGCATCCGCAGGGATTGGGTCAGCCACACCACGCCGGACAGGGTCAGCACGAAAAATGCCAAGGGGGCGGCGATTTGCCGGGTAAGGTAGCGGCTGATAGCGGACATGCGGGGCCGGTCGATGTGATGAAGATGCCAAACTGGCCGATTCGAAGCCAGAAGCCGGCAGAATCGCCGATTGCCGCCCTTTCCGCAAGGCTAACGGGGTTTTTCGTTACACGTTAACGCGTTAGCCAACACTGCGCTGTTCGTCTATGGTTATGCCATCAGCTATTATAAGAAATACAGCGGCAACAGGTGAACAGGCAATTCATAGCCGCGTTCCTGGGAGGTTTGACTGAGTGATGAATATCGTTTTCGCAAATATCGCCTTGCCGCGGTCCGGCGCGGTTGCCGTTCTGGTGGCCGAAGGCGGCGCGCTGGGCAAAGTCGGCAAGGACATCGATAAAAAAACCGGCGGAATGCTGGCGCGCGCGATCCGTGCCGACCGGTTTGAGGGAAAAGTGGGGCAAACGCTTGATATCCTGGCACCCAATGGCATTACCGCTGCGCGGGTCTTGTTGATCGGTATCGGCAAGCCACAGGACATCAAACCACTTGTCGCCGAGAAGGCTGGGGCGGTGTTGGTCGATGCGCTGGCGAAAAAGGGGGACAAATCCGTTGCTGTCGCGATTGATGAATTCTCTGACGCCGCGATGCAGGTCGCCGATATCGCCGCTCATGTGGGCGCCGGCGCCCGGCTTGCATCGTACCGGTTTGACAAATATCGCACGACACTGGGCGAACGTGACAAGCCAAGCCTGACCAAGGTCACGGTTATGTGCGCCAAGGCACCTGCTGCGAAAACTGCCTATCTGCCGCTCGACCGTGTGATCGACGGGGTGTTTGATGCCCGCGATTTGATGAATGAACCGGCAAACAGCCTGAATCCTGCGGAATTTGCGGCGCGCGCCAAGGCGCTGGTAAAGCGCGGGCTGAAGGTCGAGGTGCTGAATGAAAAGCAGATGGAAAAGCTCGGTATGGGCGCATTGCTGGGGGTCGGGCGGGGCAGCGCATGCGAAAGCCAGCTGATCGTCATGCATTGGAAAGGGGATCCAAAGTCCAAGGAAGCCCCCATCGCGGTGGTCGGGAAGGGTGTGTGCTTTGATTCCGGCGGCATTTCGCTCAAGCCCGGGGCGGGGATGGGCGACATGAAAGGTGATATGGGCGGTGCGGCAGCCGTCTTTGGCCTGATGGCGGCACTGGCTGGCCGACGCGCGAAGGTCAATGTTGTGGGGGTTCTGGGCTGTGTGGAAAATATGCCCGGACCCGATGCGCAGCGACCCGGCGATATCGTGACAAGCATGTCGGGCAAGACGATCGAGGTGCTGAACACGGATGCGGAAGGCCGGCTTGTTCTCGCAGATGCGCTGACTTATGTGCAGCAGAAATTCGCGCCGCGGGCAATTGTCGATCTGGCGACGCTGACAGGCGCGATCATGGTGGCGTTGGGTGATGCCAATGCGGGATTGTTCTGCAATCAGGACGCGCTTGCCGCGCAATTGACGGGTGCGGGGGCTGCGGTGGGCGAATCTGTGTGGCGCATGCCGCTTGGCGAATCCTATGACAAGAAGCTTAAATCGAAATTCGCGGACATGCAGAACATTGCCAGTTCGCCACATGGTGGGGCGATTACCGCCGCGCAATTTATCCAGCGTTTTATCGAAGGCGATACCCCCTGGGCGCATATCGATATAGCGGGGGTTGCCTGGTTGAGTGGCGAGCCCAAGCCAAGCTGGGGGACAGGTTTCGGAGTTCGGCTGCTTGATCGGTTTATCGCGGATAATTACGAAAACTAGGCTGTACCGGGGCGCGGATCGTGACTGAAGTGCTTTTTTATCATTTGCAGTCGCATCCGCTTGAACAGGTGTTGCCGATCTTGCTCGAACGGTGTCTCGAACGCGACTGGCGGGCGCTGGTGCTGGCCGGGTCGGAAGAGCGCGCGGCGGCGCTGAATGCGCATCTGTGGAGCTATCGCGATGATTCATTCCTGCCGCACGGTAGCGCGGCGGATGGTCATGCCGCGGCGCAGCCCATTTACTTGAGTGCGACATTCGTCAATCCCAACCACGCGCAGGTACTGTTCCTGACAGATGGTGCCGATTGCGAGGACATCGCCGCGTTCATCCGCTGTGTCGATTTGTTCGATGGCAATGACGAAACGGCAACCCAGGCCGCGCGCGACAGATATCGCCGTGCGGTGGCAGCAGGGTTTGAGGTGACCTATTGGCAGCAGACCGAGCGCGGCGCATGGGAACGGCGCGGCTGAACCTGTTTCACGTACAATTATATTGCGGTACGGCGGCTGCGGTTGCACAAAAATGCGTTATTCCTCGGCCAGCGCGGTCTCATATGCTTCCTGCGCGGCAAGCCAGTTATCTTCCGCAGCGGCGATCTGAATCTGAAGCTGCCGTCCCTTGATGGCCAGCTCCTGCGCCTTTTGCGGCATATCGCGGAAAAAGTTCGGGCGCGTCAGAATATTTTGCAGCTTTTCCTGCGCGCTTTGCAGCTCGCTCAGCCGCTCTTCCGCCAGTTGTGCAGCTTGTTTCAGTGGCGTCAGTGCCGCGCGTTTTTCCGCCGCATTGCGTTTGCGGTGCTTTTGTCCGCTCTTTGTATGATGGCTAAGCGTACCGTTCTTGTCGCGCGCTGGTTTATCGGCCTTCTGTTGTTGCCTTACCGCGCGCAACAATTCGGTGCGGTAATCGTCAAGATTGCCCTCATAGGGCGTGACGGTACCCTCCTGCACGACCCATAGCCTGTCTGCACAGGCATTCACCAGATGCCGGTCATGGCTGATCAACAGAACCGCGCCTTCATATTCGTTGAGCCCCTGCGCCAGCGCTTCGCGCGAATCCACGTCAAGATGATTGGTCGGCTCGTCAAGGATCATAAGGTGCGGCTTGGGCAGACAGAGCAGCGCGAACAGAAGCCGGGTCTTCTCGCCACCCGACAAATCCGCTACCTGCGTATCCGCCTTGTCGATACCAAAGCCGAAACCGCCCAGACGGGCCCTTAGCTGCGCTTCGGTGGTTTCCTCAGGCAAAGCGGCGCGAAAATGATCGTAGGGCGTTTCCTTGGGATTAAGCTCGTCGATTTGATGTTGCGCCAGATAGCCGATACGCAGCTTTTTCGACTGCCGCATCCTGCCGTCCTGCAGGCGCAGCTTGCCGATCAGCAATTTGGCGAGTGTCGATTTGCCGTTGCCGTTCGCGCCCAGCAACGCAATGCGGTCATCCATATCGACACGCAGATCGAGCCGGCGCAGCACCGGCCTGTCAGGATGGTAACCGACCACGCCGTGCTCAACTGCGATCAGCGGCGGCGACAGCCGCTCGGGGGCGGGAAACTCGAATGGGGTGACGTGATTTTCTGTAACGGCTGCGATCGGCTGCATCTGGGCGAGAATTTTCAGCCGGCTTTGTGCCTGCCGTGCCTTGGATGCCTGATAGCGGAAACGGTCGACAAATTGTTGCAGGTGGCGCCGTTGCGTATCCTGCTTCGATTTGAGGGCCATCTGTTGCGCCAGTCTTTGCCGGCGGGTTTCCTCAAACTGGTCATAGCCGCCGCCATAAAGGGTCAGCTTACGGTTTTCCAGATGCAGAATATGATTAACCGCGCTGTTCAGAAGATCCCTGTCATGGCTGACGAGCAGGACCGTATAGGGATAGCTTTTGAGATAGGATTCCAGCCATACCGTGCCTTCAAGATCAAGATAGTTGGTCGGCTCATCGAGCAGCAGAAGGTCTGGTTCGGAAAATAACACTGCCGCAAGCGCGACCCGCATCCGCCAGCCGCCGGAGAAGGCCTGGCAGGGTTGCTGTTGCTGGGTTTCCGAAAATCCCAGCCCGGCAAGAATGGCAGCGGCGCGGGCGGGGGCCGCATGGGCACCGATATCGGCAAGCCGGGTATGGATTTCCGCGATTTGGTGGGGGTCTGTTTCGGTTTCGGCCTGCGCCAGCAGGCCCGCGCGCTCAGTATCTGCGGCCAGAACCGTGTCGATCAGGCTGCGCTCGCCGCTTGGGGCTTCCTGCGCCACCGTGCCGATACGTGCCGAGGGGCGTACATTTACACTGCCTGATTCTGCGGATTGCTCTCCTGTGATAAGCCGCAGCAAGGTTGATTTTCCCGTGCCGTTGCGGCCGACAAGCCCGACGCGCCATCCAGCGGGAATTGCCGCCGTGCACTGCTCAAACAAGGGCTTGCCGGCGATATGGTGGGTGAGGTCGTTGATATGCAGCATAGCGCCTGCTGTGTAGCACGGCGTTCAAACAGCCGGAACAGAAGAAAAAGGGCCGCCCGAATGGGCGGCCCTTCTGGAATTCAGTGCAATCCAGGCGGTTGAAACCG